>ENA-ORTP01001531-ORTP01001531.1-human-gut-metagenome-genome-assembly--contig:-NODE-1531-length-22896-cov-3.860208_pt1 | contig 22896 bp, 19 predicted proteins | sample MGYA00241913_ERZ509190 | MGnify/ENA primary metagenome ERZ509190 (study PRJEB26280, sample SAMEA2338839) | human gut metagenome | biome: human gut; feature: human-associated habitat; material: faeces...
TTTGCGGGTGGGGGTCCGGGGGAGGGAACGTGCGGGTGTCCCCCGCTTTTGAAAAAAGCTCCCTCCCCCGGTCTTCCCTCCCCAGCGAGGGAACCCGTGCACGAAACATCCATCGTCGCAGGCATGATGCATATCCTCGAAGACGAGGCCAGACGCCACAACGTGAGCAGGATCACGCGGGTGCGGCTTTCGGTGGGGCTGTTCACGGCGGTGGAGCCCAAAACGCTGGAAGCGTGCTTCGAGCTGTACGCGGAAGGCACAGTGGCGGAAGGGGCCGAACTGGACATCACGACCGTCCCCGCCGAAGGGCGCTGCCTTGAGTGCGGGCACGGATTTCCCATGACCTCGCCGCGCTGCCGCTGCCCGGAATGCGGAAGCCTGCGGCTGGAAGGCAAGGGCGGCCGGGACTTCCTCATCACCGGCATCGACGCCTGCTGACACCCCAGATTGACTGCGAAAGTTCGTAAGGAATATGCCATGAGCCGTTACATGATCGAATCGGTCCCGGAAAAGTGCAAGGCGTGCCGCCGCTGCGAAATCGCCTGCATCGCCGCCCACCACGGCCTGACCTTTAAAGAGGCCCTGAAAAAGCGCGACGAACTCGTCGCCCGCGTCCATGTCGTCAAGAGCGGCTCGGTGAAGTCGCCCATCTCCTGCCGCCAGTGCGAGAACGCCCCCTGCGCCCGCATCTGCCCCACCGGGGCGCTCCAGCAGGACGACGGCATCGTGACCATGAACGCCCAGATCTGTTCGGGCTGCCAGCTCTGTATCATGGCCTGCCCCTACGGCGCGATCTCGCTGGAATCCATCGGCCTGCCCTCCGCCACGTCGGAAACGATGGCCCAAAAGAGTATGCGCTCCGTGGCCGTGCGCTGCGACCTGTGCAAGGACTGGATGAAGCGCGAGGGCAAATCCGTGCCCGCCTGCGTCGAAGCCTGCCCCGTCCACGCCCGAAGCGTGGTGCAGATAGGCTGATCCCAGCGCAATCATTGATGGTGTAAACGTGCCGGGGCGGGGCTCCGGCACGCTTTTATTCACCGGGCATTTATGGTACAGGGCACGGATTATGAGCGAATCCATCGGCATTATTGCAGGAAGCGGACAATTCCCGCGCCTCGTGGCGGAAGACGCCAAGGCGGCGGGTTATGGCGTTGTGGTCTGCGCCTTCCACGGCTTCACCGATCCCGGCCTTGAAGCGCTGGCCGACGCGTACACGACCGTCTATCTGGGCCAGTTCGACAAGGTGATCGACTACTTCCGCAAGCACGGCGTCCGCAGGCTGTGCATGGCCGGAGCGATCAACAAGCCGCGCGCGCTGGACTTGCGCCCGGACTTCCGGGCGGCGCGCATCCTCTTCTCCCTCAGGGGCAAAGGCGACGACGCGCTGCTCCGGGCCATCATGGCGGATCTGGAAAAGGAAGGCTTCACGCTCATCCAGGCGGCGGAACTCTCCACCTCCCTGCTCTGCCCCGAAGGCGTCCTGACCCGGCGCGGCCCCTCAGCCGAGGAGACTGCGGAAATCGACTACGGCTGGCCCATCGCCGAAGCGCTCGGCCGGTTTGACATCGGCCAATGCATCGTGGTCAAACAGGGCATGGTGGTGGCCGTGGAATGCCTCGAAGGCACGGACGCCGCCCTGCGGCGCGGCGGCGAACTGCGCGGCGAAGGTTGCGTGGCGATCAAACGCTTCAAGCCCAAACAGGACGAACGCGTGGACTTGCCGTCCATCGGGCTGCAGACCGTGCGCCTCCTCATCGAACAACACTACCGCTGTCTTGCCGTGGACGCGGGCAAAACGCTCTTTTTCGACAGGGCCGAAGCGCTGGCCCTTGCCGACAAGCATAACTTCTGCATCGTCGCGCTGACCGAAGACTCGTTCGGGAAGCTGCGCCTTCAGGCGAAAGCCGACTAGACACACGAAACCCGAGAGGAAACCAAGTATGGGCAAGGCCGACCGTTATCAGAAACTGTACCCCGTCACATGGGATCAACTCCACCGCGACGCTAAAGCGCTGGCATGACGCCTTCTGGAACAGGGACCGTTCAAGGGCATCATCGGCGTCGCGCGCGGCGGGCTTGTCCCGGCCGCCATCGTGGCCCGTGAGCTCAACATCCGTCTGGTCGACACCCTGTGCATCTGTACCTATCAGGGCCGCGAACAGACCGGCGGCGAAGAAGTCCTCAAGGCCATCGAAGGCGACGGCGACGGCTGGCTCGTCGTCGACGACCTCGTGGACACCGGCAACACCGCCACCATCATCCGCAACATGCTCCCCAAGGCCCATTTCGCCACCCTGTACTCCAAGCCCGCCGGAAAGCCCCTCGTGGACACCTTCATCACCGAAGTCAGCCAAGATACGTGGATTCTTTTCCCGTGGGACTCCGAAGTGCAGTATACCGCCCCGCTGGTGGAACAGAACTAGGCGTTAAGACGGGAAGCCCCCGGCAGACGGCATTATAAAAAAAGAAAACCGGGACAGCCTCGCGCAACAGGCTGCCCCGGTTTTCCGCATAGGAGAGAAGGAAGGATGGCCGTCGGCTTCGTTGCTGTCGGACACCGAAAGCCTTCGGGAAATGTCTCCGGATCGGCAGCCCGTGACTGCCGCCAATCCGGGGCTCCGCCCTTCCCGCCGGGTGGCCGGAAGGGCGAAGCGGTTTGGGAGGGAAGGATGCCAAAAGGCAATCCGTGCGGAGGAGCTTCAGCCGCGCGGCGCGAAACGCATCCTTGGTTTCCCCTCCCGGTTCAGCAAAGCCTGTTCTTAGAAAGCGTACCGCATGTTGACGGAGGCCTTGTAGGCGTTGCGGTTGGTGTTGTCGAGGACGTTGCCCCAAACGCCGTCGTTGAGGCTCAGGTGGATGTACCCGAGTTCCACGGCGAGGGTCAGATCCTTGTAGATCTGGTAGTCGGTGTCGAAGGTGGCTTCCCACGCGCCGTCCTTGGTGGTCAGGTAGGTGGAGCCCACCATGCTGCCGGTGGCATCAGGATAGCTGGCATGGAAGGTGGTCATACCGGCGTTCGCGGGCATGTTCTTGTTGTTGGTACCCCGATAGTAGCCGACCTGAATGGCGTGAGTCAGGTTTTCCATGAAGGAGATGTCCTTCATGCGGAGCGCGACGCCCCACGTGCCCACGGGGCTGGTGCCGAGGATGGTATCGCTGGAAATGCCGTAACCGCCGTCAAAGCCGAAGGAAGAACCGGACCAGCCGGCGTCCACGGTGGGCATACGTTCGGAGCCGTCATACGGATTGGAGTTGTCACCGGAGCCGTACCACAGGAGCAGGCCGGGAACGCCGAAATCAAGCTTGTATTCCGCGATGGCGGAAGCCAGCCAGCCGCTGCGCTTCAGGTCGATGGTCTTGCTGGTCGCGCCGTCGTATCCGCTGAGCGAACGGACCGTGCCCATATCCACGGAGCCGTAGTTGAAGTCACCGGCGAGGCGGAAGGGGCTGAACGTGGTCATTTCACCCGTGATGCCAACCCACCATGCGTTGCCTTCGCTGCGATTGCCTTCAAGCGTGGTCAGATCGCTGCCGCTGGGGAGCACGGGGAGCATCCCGGCGCGCATGTCATCGATGTCACCCTTGGCGTCGCCACCAAGGCTGCGGCTGCCCACGAAACCATACATGCCCCAAGGCGTGATCTTCACACCGTCAAAGGTCAACGGCAAGGTCAGGCCAACGAAATCCATGGCGTTGTTCTGATCGTCATGCCACTTGCCATAACCATTGGTGTTGTCGTTTTCAGCGCGCAGCCAGAAGAGGTTCGCGCCGACGTTTTCGGTGAAGTTTCCGCCGATGGTGATGCCCGCGCCGTCGCCGTCGAGCACGGCGGAACCGGCCACGAAGCCAGGCATCACGAAGGGCTGCAAGCCCATGCGGACCAGCACGTCGGTTTCGGGGATGGCCCAGTCGATGTAGGAGTAGCGCACTTCAACGGTCCTGCCGTCCGTGCCGAGGGAAGCGCCGTCCTTGGCATGGCCCCAATGCGTGTCGCCGATTTCAAAATAAACGACGCCCTTCAAGCTTTCAGACGCGATCACGTCGATCTGGGTGCGCAGACGCTGCGCCGCGCCGAAGCGGTCGCTGCTGTTGTGCTTGTCGAACGAATCGTTCGTATACTCAAAACTGAAGTCCCACATGCCCTTAGCCTTGATGTCGGCTGCATTGGCGGCGGAGAATGCGGAGCAGATAAGCCCGGCCGCAAGCAGAAGCGTGGTGAGTCTCTTCATGACGAAAATCTCCTTTCTTCATGGTGAAGGTTGGGGTATTTCCGACCTCTTCCTCTCAGAGCCGGAAACACCAAAAGCTTCAGGATCCGAGGTGAAGCTTTCAAGGGCATTTTCTCTCACCGAAATAAATATTCAATTATTTGTACGATCTTTATAACAAGCCTCTAACGAAGGCTCTCTCGGCCCCGCTTGCAAAAAGAAAAAAGAGGGGCTCCGCGACACGCCCCTTCCCGCTTTTCCTTGCCCCCCAAGGCAAAACCGAAAGGCCCTTTCCACCGGCCCCCGCCCCTCTCATATTAGACCTATCCCTTGCCTGGAGATGACGGTTCCACTCCGGCGGATGCAGAAGCGCATCCCTAAGCCCGCCTCCCCGCACGATGCCGGAACAGGGCCAGCCCGAGGAACAGGTTCAAAAGCAGGCTCACGCCAAGCACCGCCCGGAACAGGACCGGCAAGGCCCACAGCGATTCGCTGAATCCGGACGGGGCGACCTCGCGTTCCACCGTACCTTCATCGGAAAGCGTGATTGTCATGGGATGGGAAACCTTATGCCCCATGTTGTCCGCAACCACGATGGTCCACGTGCCGGGCTTGTCCGGAAGGAACGCGAATCTTCCCTGAGCGTCCGTACGCCCGTTCTGAAATTCCACATCCGCGCTGTCCGGGCCGTACAGTTTCGCTTCGGCATACGCCGCCACGTCGCCCGTGGAATACGAGAACGCCACCACACGGGCATCTCCGGACGCCAGCTCCTTCGCCAGCAGCGCGTGAGCCTGCGCGTCCGCGGAAAACCAGCCCAGAACCAACAGGGCGGCCAACACTACACGTCTCAACATATCTTCTCCTTGGAAAGGGAACACCGGAAACGGAGCCTCCGGGCACTCCACTTTCATCTCACACTCAATCCGCATCGGGCTTTCCCCATCCAGCCGGGACACCCGCGCATCCTTCCCACGAACAATGCCGCCGGGCCGCGCCCCGACACAACAGAAACGCTCTTTCCTAGCGCCCCGCCGGGAGACGTATTCCCAACGGAAAATTTCCATGCCGCCCCACCCTCCATCGGCCCTTATGGAAATTTTTGGAGGGGGTTGTGGAGGGGCGAGGGAGCCGTGGGGGTGCTCCCCCTTCTTCAGAAAGGTTCCCTCGCCCCTCCACAGCCTTCCTTTTCCCTGCTCCCTACTGCATCACCGGGAAAACATAGGTAGCGCGCATGTTGCGCTTGTCGGCGCTGCCGTCGGTGAGCTTTTCGGTAACTTCGGTACGCAGCATCCACAGGCCGGGCTTGGTCACCTTGAACGACGCCATGCCGTCCGCGCCGGTTTCAGCCTTGGCCATGTAGGCATCCTGCTCGGCGCTGTACCCGTCGTAGGTCAGGCCAAGCGGGGCCTTTACCGGCTTGCCGTTCAGCAGCACTTCCGCCTTGATGTCGTCACCGGCCTTGATGTCGGCGGGATTCGTCAACAGCACGATCTCAAGATCGTGCCCCAAAACCTTCTTGTACAATCCGTCATTCGCGGCGGGATTGAGCATGGTCTTGGCGAACTTCTCATACTTGCCGACCTTGAGGACCTTCTTGCCCTTGGCTTCGAGATCCTTGCGGCCGCCCTCCAGCACGCCTTCAGTCGTGTCGCTCCAGGTCTGCGGCAGACGATGCCCGACGATCATGGCGGGGCCGTCCGCAGGGAGGGCCGCCTTGCCCACAAGCGCCTTCACCTTGGCGTCTTCGGCAAGCTTCACGGGCTCCTTGGCGTTGCCCTGAATGAGTTCGACCACCACGGTCTCCACCGGCTCGGCCTCTTCGCTGATCATGAATACGTGCGCCGCCTGCGCCTGCACGCCCACGCTTTCGCCCTTGGCGGCCTGTGTTTTGTCGGGTTTGACGATGAATTCATGCGCGGAGGCAAGAGTGGCGGTCCCAACGAGGCAGAGTGAACACATCCCAGCAAGCAACACTTTGAAAAGCATGGCGAACTCCTTGTTTTGAATAACACGGCACAATATTGTGTTATCTTTTTTAAAAATGTATTACCCGGAAAAATGATTTTCCGTCAATTCAATTTTTATTTTATTTCTGCATGTTATAATCATTTACCCAACAATTCCGACACTGTTCGTACTTTTTTTAAAAAAATAACACGCATACTCGGCGACACACACCCGTGCCCTGAAAAACAGGTTCCTCCTTCCAAAAGCCATCATCGGCGCGGGGTTGCAAAATGGCAAAAAGGCAACTGCTTGCCTTTGTTCAGCTATCCGCGTAGATTATCTCCTTTCGCGCCAGCCGGCCCGGTTGGGGTGCGCCCCTCGGCTTCAACGCAGTCCAGACAAAAGGGAAGCATATGAACCTCACACAGAAAATCATCGGCAGTCACCTTGTTTCCGGCACCATGACGCCCGGAAGCGAAATCGGTCTGCGCATCGACCAGACCCTGACCCAAGACGCCACCGGGACCATGGCGTGGCTCCAGTTCGAAGCCTTGGGCATCCCCCGGGTCAAGACCGATATTTCCCTGAGCTACGTGGACCACAACACGCTCCAGATGAACTTCCGCAACCCTGACGACCACCGCTTCCTGCGCACCGTGGCGGCCAAATTCGGCGGCGTGTACTCCGGGCCCGGCACCGGCATCTGCCACCAGCTCCACCTCGAAAACTTCGCCAAGCCCGGCGCGACCCTCGTGGGCTCCGACAGCCACACCCCCACCGCGGGCGGCATCTGCTCGCTCGCCATGGGCGCGGGCGGGCTTTCCGTCGCGCTGGCGATGGCGGGCGAGCCCTACTATATCCCCATGCCCAAGGTCGTGCGCGTCTTCCTGACCGGGGCGCTCACCGGCTGGGCCTCCGCCAAGGACGTCATCCTCGAACTGCTCCGCCGCCGCACCGTCAAGGGCGGCGTGGGCCGCGTGTTCGAATACGCCGGGCCCGGCGTCGCCACCCTCTCCGTGCCGGAACGCGCCACCATTGCCAACATGGGCGCGGAACTCGGCGCCACGGGCACCCTCTTCCCCTCCGACGGCGTGACCCGCGCCTTCCTCAAGGCCATGGGCCGCGAAGCCGACTGGCGGGAACTCGGCCCTGACGCCGATGCCGCGTATGATGAAGAGGAAGCCATCGATCTTTCCGCGCTGGTCCCGCTGGCCGCGCAGCCGCACATGCCCGACCGCGTGGTGCCCGTGGCCGAACTCGACGGCCTGCCCGTCGAGCAGGTCTGCATCGGTTCCTGTACGAACTCCTCCTACGCGGACCTCAAGCTGGTCGCGCAGATCCTCGACGGGCACCGCATCAATCCCGGCACCGACGCCATGATTTCCCCCGGCTCCAAGCAGGTGCTCACCATGCTGGCGCAGGAAGGGCTCCTTGAGCCGCTCATCGGCTCCGGCGCGCGCCTGCTCGAATGTTCTTGCGGCCCGTGCATCGGCTCCGGCGGCGCACCCGTCACCTCCGGCGTAAGCGCCCGTACCTTCAACCGCAACTTCGAGGGGCGCAGCGGCACCAAGGACGCCAAGGTCTATCTGGTCAGCCCTCTGACCGCCGCCCAAGCAGCCCTGAACGGCAAGTTCACCGATCCCGCCACATGGGGGACCCCGCCCGCCAAGCCGGAACTGCCCGCCGATCCGCCGTCCATCCGGCACCTGTTCGTGTTCCCGCCGGAAAACGGTGACGGCGTCGAAGTCCTGCGCGGCCCGAACATCGTGGCCCTGGAGAAATTCCCCCGCCTCGACGCGTCCGGAGACGTGCTCGAAGCCAACGTCGTGATCCGCCTCGGCGACAACATCACCACCGACCACATCATGCCCGCGGGCGCGGAAATCCTCGCCCTGCGCTCCAATATCCCGGCCATTTCCGAGCACGTGTTCGTGCGCGTGGACCCCGATTTCGTGAAGCGCGCCCGCGCCGTCTCCGAAGCGGGAGGCAACGGCGTCATCGTGGCTGGCGAAAACTATGGTCAGGGCTCCAGCCGCGAACACGCGGCGCTGGCCCCGCGCCATCTCGGCATCAGAGCCGTCATCGCCCTGTCGATGGCCCGCATCCACCGCGCCAATCTCGTGAATTTCGGCATTCTGCCTCTGGTCTTCGTGAACAGGGAAGATTATGCTAAGGTCGCTCAAGGTGCGGATATCCGCATCCCGCTCACGGAAATCACGCCCGGCGGCGTGACGAACATTGAGATTGCGGGCGTGGGCGTTCTTCCTGTAAGGAATGATCTCTCGGCGGCCGAACTGGACATCATCCGGTCCGGCGGCCTGTTGAACGCCGTAAAAGAAAAAATGTAAGCCGGATCCCGGGAAGCCGTGCGGGGCGCCGTACGGCTTCCCGGGGCCCGTAACCTTTGAACTGGAGCTGTCATGCTGGATCTCATTCGAGCCAACGCCCAATCGTGGGGCGTCAAAATCGCCTTTGGCATCATCATTCTGGTCTTCGTCTTCTGGGGCGTCGGCGGCCTGACGGGCGGCCCTTCCACGGTCATCCTCACCGTGAACGGGGAACCCATCACCATTCAGGAGTTCCAGCGGAAATACGAACAGCTTGAGCAGCAGGTGCGCGCCCAGTATCCCGATCTCGATGCGGCCGGCCTCAAGGCGATGCAGCTCAAGCAGCAGCTCATCCAGAACCTCATTCTCGAAAACCTCATCATGCAGGAAGCCAAGCGCGTCGGCATCGTCGTGACGCCCGTGGAGCTGCGCAAGCTCATCGAAAGCTTCCCCGCCTTCCACAACGCCGAAGGCAAGTTCGATCCCGACGCCTATGTCCGCGTGATCAAGGCCCAGCGCAACACCCCCGGCAACTTCGAAGCCGAGCTCCGCAACAACATGCTGATGAACAAGCTCCGCGCGGACGTCACCGCCGGGGCCTTCGTTCCCGAAGCCGAAGTGCGCGATCTCTTCCGCTATGAAGGCGAACGCCGCATTCTGGAGTATGTTTTCTACCCGCTGGAAGACTATACCTCCAAGGTTACCGTCGACGACGCGCAGATCAAGGACTATTACGAAGCCAATCAGGCATCCTTCACCGTGCCCCCGCAGGCCGACGTGGAATACCTGCTCATCGGCGCGGAAGCGCTGGCCGCCGCCCAGAACATCAGCGACGCCGCCGTATCCGAGTACTATGAAAAGAACGCCGCCCAGTTCGCGAAATGGTGCGCGCCCGCCACATCCTCATCCTGAGCAACGCCAAGGCTTCCGCCGAGGATCAGGCCAAGGCGAAGGCCAAGATCGAAGAAATCGCCCAGCGCATCAAGGCCGGCGAAGATTTCGGCACCGTGGCCAAGGAAGTTTCCGAAGATCCGGGCAGCGCTCCGCAGGGCGGCGAACTCGGCTGGTTCGCGCACGGCCAGATGGTTCCCGAATTCGACAAGGCTTCTTTCGCCCTCAACCCCGGCGAGCTTTCCGAGCCCGTCAAGACGCAGTTCGGCTGGCACCTCATCCAGCTTGAAGAAAAGAAGGCCGCCGGGCAGAAGCCGTTGGATGAAGTGAAGGATCAGATCCGCACCCGTCTGGCGCAGGATGAAGCCTCCGGCAAGGTACAGGAAGCGCTGGAACAGGTTCAGCTCGCGGTCATCGGCGGCAAGTCGCTGAAGGAAGCCGGGGAACCGCTCAAGCTGGCCCCGCAGGAAACCGGCCTCGTCAACACGACCGAATTGACCGAAAAGATGGGCATCAAGCCTGAAAACCTGCCCGCGCTGCTGGCCGCCAAGCCCGGCACCGTGCTGGACACGCCTTTCGTGACCAAGACCGGCTATGTCATCGCCAAGGTAAACGAATCCAAGCCTCAGACCGTGAAGCCGCTTGACGCCGTGAAGGACGACATCAAGGCCCGACTCCAGCAGGACAAGGCCCGCACGCTTGCCTTCGAGGCCGCCAATGCCGAACGCAAGACCTTTACCGCCGATCTGCCCAAGGAACTTCAGGGCAAGCTCAAGAAGACCGAACCGGTCGGCCGTCAGGGCTACATGGGCGAGCTGGGCATGAACGCCGAACTGGCCAAAGCCGCCTTCGCCGCCAAGGTGAACGAATGGTTCCCCGTGGCCTACACGCTCGACGGCGGCGCGGTCATCGCCCGCGTGGCCGAAGTCGTGACGCCGAGCGACGAAGACTGGAAGACCGCCGCTCCGCAGATCACCGACGCCGTGCTCAACGCCAAGCGTGAGCAGATGTTCCGCGGCTTCCTCAGCCTGCTCCGTTCCAATGCCAAGATCGAACTGAAGAACGAGACGATTCTGGCGGATTAGAGCCAAATACATTCCTATGTTATCAATAAAAAGAGGCCATCCTAGGATGGCCTCTTTTTATTGAAATCCTAAAAAAGTATTACCGCAGAAATCCTTTAATCAGATGCTTCATCACTGGAACAACATACCGAACATAATAGAGTACTCTCATTTTCTTATACATATAGAGCATTGTCCATGCATCGGCATATTTTTCCTGCTTCAATGGAGCAGAAACAAGCTGAAGATCCATCGTGAGGTTCTCCAAAACATCTTCCGGCAAGGCCGCGAAAACACCATCTAAGGCAACCATATATTCAGAACATTCATCAGCTCTGCCATATCTGAGAAAGTCCCTATACGCACCCCGCAACATATCTCCGATATTGTCCGCATAAATTCTCTGAATCATCGGTTCGGCAGTGCGCACGACTGAAGCCATGTTCTTCGCTGCGTGGCATTTCCAAAAGGCGTCCTCACGCCCTTTCATATACATCTTGGATTTGTCATTTCCTTTTCTCTGGCGGTACTTGTAGGTATTGACGGCAAGATACGAAATCGTCTTCGCATGTACGGCCACACGGCACGAAAAATCATTGTCCTCAAACTTAAGCAATGTCTCATCAAAAAATATAGCATGCTCCACAAGAAAAGAACGCCGTAATAGCTTATTGCACGCAATAACATTATTTGAGAAAAGACCACATCTTGAGAGAGATTTCCCTCTAATATCCTGGTCGGGATATACCGCTGTATTGACTACGTACTCTTTTCCTGATTCGTCAGGAAACCAATTCACAGTCCTTCCCGAAACCAATTCAGCATCATCTTGTTCAGCAATAATATAAAGTTCTTTCAAAACTTCGTTATCGTATAAAGCATCATCAGAGTCTAAAAAGAAAACATACTCTCCGCAGGATTCTTTTAATCCCCTATTACGGGTAAAGGATAAATCTCTGTTTCTTTCATTGTAAAACAATCGGATTCGAATATCTGATTCAGCATATTTTTTCAAAAGAAACGAGCTATCATCCGTAGAGCAATCATCAATACAAATGATCTCAATATCCGTCAGCGACTGCTGAATAACCGAGTCCAAGCATTCGCCAAGATACGGAGCTACATTATACACGGGGATTATAACGGAAACCTTGACCATAGCACTCATTCCGCGCTTAGCTTCCTCAGCTTCTTCTCAAACCGCTCGTATTCGCTGAAAATACACGCACAGTAGTTCTGGCGATACAGGCCCATTTCCTTGGAGCGGTCGATCCCGGCCTGCCACAAGGGGCGGAAGTCCCGGTACAGGAACTCGGAACCGAATCCGGCGTCGCTCCTGTAGTCACCGGACGCCGCGACGCGGGTTCCGATTCCCCGGATGGCGTCGTGCTGCTGGTGCCGGGAATACAACAGGCTTGTGGTAAAGCAGTCAAAACCGTTCTCCGAGGCGATGGCGCAGGTCAGGGCAAGACGGCTCTCGTAGCAGTAGCCGCAGCGGACATACCCTTGATTGTCCGCGATACCCAAATCGTGCACCATCTTGAGCCAGCCGGGCAGATCATACACATCGTCCTGCCACAACATGGGCAGATCCATCTGTTCCGCCACCTGTTCCATCGCCTCCCGCCGCCGAAAATATTCGGAGACGGGATGGATGTTCGGATTGGCGAAGTATCCCGTGACGTCATAGCCCCCGTCGCGCAACGACTGGATGCACATGATGCTGCACGGCCCGCAACAGGCGTGCAGAAGCACTTTCTTGCCGTTACCTGCCATTGTTCTGCCCGTTGTGCTGATGGCCCTGCTGCTGTGCTGGGGCTGCCGGCGCGGAAGAAATGCCCTCGATGCGGATATCCAGACGGATGTGGAATTCCTTTTCCATGAGTGAGAGCCGTTCGCGCTTGTGATTCAGAAGATACAGCCCGAGCTCGGCGTCCACGCTGTGGGCGTACTCGGTCTGCCCCGCCGCCGCAGCGCTGCGCATGGCGCGGTGCAGGTCGCGAAGCGTCTGTACGGACTGCCACTCCATATTGCGGCGCTGGCCCGTCCCCTTACAGTGCGGACAGGTCTCCATGCTGATAGAGATCGCCGAGGAGCCGGTCCGCTGGCGTACGATCTGGAGCAGGCCAAAAGAACTCATCTTGCCGATGTCGTGACGGGCGCGATCGCCCTTCATGGCGTTGCGGAGTTCTTTTTCAACCTCACGGCAATGCTCGGGATCGCGCATTTCAATGAAGTCGATGACGATCTGCCCGCCGATGTCGCGCAGGCGAAGCTGACGGGCGATGGCCGTCGCCGCTTCCATATTCGTACGGAAGGCCATAGCCTCAAAATTCGTCTTGCCGCCGATCTTGCCGGAGTTGATGTCGATGGCCATAAGCGCCTCGGTCTGGTCGAACACCAGACGCCCGCCGGACGGCATGAGCACTTCGCGGGAATGTACCTGCTCGATCTGGTTGAGAAGGCCGAAGTGTTCCCAAAGGGTCTTGTCATGCTTCTCATAGAGATGCACGAGGTCGCCCTTGCGCGGGAACAGCAGGGAAGCCATCTCCCGGATGGCTTCGGCGGTTTCCGCGTTGTCCACCCAGACTTCGGACACGTCGTCGGACAGATAGTCGCGAACGCTCCGGCTGGCGAGGCCCGGTTCCTGATAGATCAGGGAGGGGACCTTTTCCGTGGTGGCGCGCTTGCGGATATCCTTCCAGACGCGCTTGAGGAAAGAGAGGTCCTTCTGGAGCGTGGTCTTGCTCGTGCCCGCGCTCACGGTGCGGACGATGGCCCCAAGCCCTTCGCCGGGCTCAAGGCCCCGGATGAGCTCGCGCAAACGGTTGCGCTCCTCGCCGTCCTCCACCTTGCGGGAAATGCCGATCTGCTCCTGCCCCGGCGTCAACACGAGGAAACGCCCGGCGAGCGACAGCCATGTGGTCAGGAACGCGCCTTTGGAGCCGTTGGGCTCCTTCACGACCTGCACGAGGACTTCCTGCCCGGGCTTGAGCACTTTCTGGATGGGCGGGTATTTGCGGCCCTTGGTGGGTTCGTGGGGCTGGAGGTAATATTCGGGGTGCACTTCGTCGATCTGCAGGAACCCGTTCTTCACGTTCCCGTAATTGACGAAGGCGGCTTGCAAATTGGTGTCGATATTGTTGATGACGCCTTTGTAGATGTTGCCCCGGATCTTGGCCTGATGGGTCATCTCCACGTAGTACTCGCGCACGGAGCCGTCTTCGGTGAGCACCACCTCGACCATATCGCCGGGCAGGACGCTGACCAGCATCTTGCGGTCCACGCCGGACGCGGCGGCCTTGGCGGACTTGCGGCCCTTCTTGGCGTCCTGTTCCTCTTCGCCTTCCCCGGCGGACTCGTCCTCGGCTTCCTGCAGCGCGGCGGCAGCGGAGGCCTTCTTGTTCCGGCGGCGGCGCGGCTTGCGCGGCACGCGAGGCGCGCGCGCCTCCTCACCCTCGGCTTCGGCGGGAGCGGCAGCGGGTCCGTCGTCGTCATCATCAAAAACGAACACCTCATCCTCGGGCACGGCGGCCTGCTGGTCCTTCAGCGTCTCCTCAGCCTGTTCGGCGGCGGGACGCGCGGGTTTGCGGCGGCGGGAACGGGAGCGGGGTTTGCGGGGAGCCTCTTCGCCCGTGGCGGCGGATTCCTGCCCGGATTCAGCCCCTGCGGGCTCATCTTCGACGGCGGGCGCGGATTCGGCAAAGGCCTCAGCCGGAGCGTCGGCGGCTACGGGCTCATCAAGAATGGGCGTTTCACCCGCTTCCGGCGCGGCTGCGTCAACGGCGGCATCGCCTTCGGCGGGACGGCGGCGGCCCCGACCGCTGCGGCGGGAACGGCGGCGCTTCGCGGGTGCGGCGGCATCGCCTTCGGCGGTTTCGGAAGCATCGGCGGCAGCGGATTCCTCCGGCGAGGCGACGGCAGGGACGGCGGCGGGTTCGGACACGGCGGGAACGGCGGACGCAACCGCCTCGGCGGGCAGAACGGAAGCGGCGACGGCGGGAATCTGAACGGGATGTTCGGTCAACACGGGCTGTTCAGGCTGCTTCGGCTCCACAGGCGCCTCAACAGGCTGTTTCGGCTGCTCGGACTGTTTCCGGGCTGTTTTCGCCGCGGACTGCTTCGGCGTGGGGCGTTTCCGTGCGGGAGCCTCGGGCGCGGGCGGGGCCGACACGGACTGTTCCTCCACGGGTTGCGCCGGCACGGCGTTCTCCGGAGCGGAAAGTTCCAGCGTGGCCTGCTCCACGGCAGGCTTCTTGCGGCGCGGGCGGCGGGGCTTCTTTTCGGGAGCGGGCTCGGAAGGGGTTTCAACGGCATCCGCAGCGGCGGACATGGGCTTTTCGGACGCAGCCGGCTGTTCCGCCGGGGCTGCGATCTTTTCAGAATCGGTCATATGTTTCCTCAAAAAAACAAAAAAGTATCGGGGTGCCGTCCGGCTGGCGCGGGCGGCCGCAAAAATCGCGGGCTCGGACGCGCCGTTCGCTCGGCGTCTCCGAAGGAGCCCCATGCATACGGGCCTCGCCGGGAGAAAGCCTTTCCGGAGAATACGGAAGGCGGGCAAGGCCGCAAGACGCGGGTTTCCAAAAAATTTTTCCGGCGGTGACAGATGCCCCTGCGCACGGACAGGCCAGCGGTCCGGGCGGGGAAGCGACGATCCGGACGAACCGGTCAGTCCAGCATGTGAAGCGTCACCGACAGGTCGTCCCCCGCAAGCCGCAGGACGGCATAGCCGCCCGTCGCAAACGCGCCGGGATTGACCAGCACGGTGCGTCCGAGGCGATCCACGGCGCGGGATTCATGGATGTGTCCGCACAGGCACACATCAGGCTGCGCGTCCAGAATGAAGTCGCGTACGGCGGAGGAACCAACGTGGATTCCGTCCCCGACGATGTCGCACAGCGTGTCATGCGGAGGCGTATGCACGGAAAGCACCACATGACGATACGTCCGGGCCTCCCTCCACATGTGTTCGAGCCAGTCCGCAAAGCGGGACTCGGGAAATTCGCTCGGCGTACCGAACGGCGTGAACGTGGAGCCGCCAAGCCCCATGAGCGCGACGCCGGGAGCCAGCTCACGTACGCATAAATGGGTATTCCATCCCTGCTTGGCAAGCCAGTCCGTGACTTCGGCGCGATCCATGTTGCCGATCTGCGCGTAAATGACGGGATTGTAGCGGGTGAGCTTCTCAAGCACATTACGGGCCTGCGCCGCGCCGCCGGTGACGGTCAGATCGCCGGTGACGATGATGCCGTCGGCCTCTTCCAGCCCCTGGATTTCGCCAAGCCGGGCTGCCTTGTCGTGAAGATCGCCCATGACGATCCATGTGCGGACCCCGGAGGACGGGGCCGCCGCACCGGAAGTTCCGGAAGCGGGGACCGCAAAGGACGAAAGAGGCTGGGCGCTTGGCATGTCGGCAACTTCCTTGTACTGTTGGGGTTGCAGGGTATACCGGCTTGCCTTTCCCTGCAAGGGATTCCGCTTCACTGATCTTTCGTACCCTAACCTATTGTTTCAGGTTTGACAAAGGTGCGCCATGTCCCTTCCCCCGACCTCCCCTTCCGCGACGGGTACGCCCTCCGGCCTCGCCGTACCGGACAGAAATGTCTTGCGTTCCGAGCTGATACGCGCCCGTAAAGCCCTTGACTCCGCCGAGTGGGAACGCCATTCCGCCGCCGTCCAGCGGCGTGTCCTCGCACTCCCCGAGTGGCGCGACGCCCGTACTGTCGCCATGTATATCGCCGTGCGGAACGAAATCTCCACCGATGAAATTATCAGACGCGCGTGGGCCGAAGGCAAACAGGTGCTCCTGCCCCGCTGCCTCCCGCCGAGCGCGGGCGAAGGAATCATGGAATTCGTCCTGTGTCGGGGCTATGATGAACTGGCGCCCGGCGCCTTCGGCCTCTCCGAGCCCGGCCCCGCGTGCGTACCCCTGCCCCGCACGGGATGGGGGCAGGACGCCGCCGGAACCTTCGTCCCGCCTTCCGGGACGGATGCGTCTCTCCGGCTGCCGGATCTGATTCTGGTCCCCGCCGTGGGCATCAGCCCCGCCGGGGCGCGCCTCGGGTACGGCAAGGGCTTCTACGACCGCCTGCTCGCCCTGCCCGGCTGGGGCGGCGCGAAGCGGCTCGCGCTGGTCCACTCCCTCCAGCTCGCCGCATTTCCCGCCGGGCCTCTGGACATCCCCATGCACGGCTACGCTACCGAAAAGGAACTCATATGGCTCTGAGCTTCATCCCCTTCGCCTTTCCCGGCGCCCCGGGCGTCCGCTGCGCCTTCCAGACCCGCGACTGGGGCGTTTCGGAAGGGCCCTATGGAGGCGGGAACATCGCCTATACGGTAGGGGACGATCCCTTGCGCGTCTCGGCCAACCGGCTGGATCTCGCCGCATCTCTTGAGCTTGCCGAAATCGCCGAACTCGATCAGATCCACGGCGATACGCTCGTTTTCGATCCCCCGCCCTCGCCGCTGGAGCGGTTTGTGGAGCCGCCCGCCTTTCCCAAAGGGGACGGCCTTGCCACGGACAAACCCGGCATCGGCCTGATCATCAAGACCGCCGACTGCCAGCCCGTCCTCGTCGCGCACAAGGGAGGGCGGCACATCGCGGCCTTCCACATCGGCTGGCGCGGCAACCGCCTGCGTTTCCTCCAGTCCGGCATCGCGGCCTTCTGCGGGCGCTACGGCCTCGACGCCCGCGATCTGCTCGCCGTGCGCGGCCCGAGCCTCGGGCCGCAGCGCTCGGAATTCGTCAATTACGGCAAGGAATGGGGCCCCGATTTCGCCAACTGGTTCAACGCCCGCGACAAGACCATGAACCTCTGGCGGCTGACCCGCGATCAGCTGCTGGAGGCGGGCCTGCCGGACGAAGGCATCTTCGGCCTCGATCTGTGCACGGCGTCCATGCCGGACAGCTTCTTCTCCTACCGCCGGGACGGGATCTGCGGGCGTCAGGCCAACGTCATCTGGATAGCCTAAATGCCCATGCTGCTGGACATCCGGGATACGGTGGCCGACTATGCGGAACTCATCGCCCGCGTGGTCGGCGTGGACGTGGAAGTCGTGGACGCGGGCCTGAACCGCCTCGCCGGGACGGGCCTCTATGCCTCCGGGGTCGGGGAAAACATCCGCGCCGAGGGCGAAACCTACCGCCACGTCATGCGCATCCGGCGCTCGTTCGTCATGGAGACGCCCCGCGAGCATTTCATCTGCACCCGCTGCCCGGGGCGCGACCTCTGCCGCGAAACCCTTTCCATCAGCACACCCATCATCGACGGCAGCGACGTGCTCGGCGTCATCGGGCTCGTCTGCTCCACCGACGAGGACCGCGCCCGTGTCCTCGGGCACAAGGACGTGTACGTCCAGTTCATCGAGCGCTGCGCGGAATTCATCCTGCACAAGCTCCACGACCACGCCGACCTGCTCCGCGCCCGGTCATTCCTCGACATCATGCTGCGGATTCTCGAAATCAACAGCCGGGGCATCGTCATCTTCAACGCCAAGGGCGGCATTTCCTACCTGAACGACATCGCCCGCCGTGATCTCGGGCTCAAGGACGACGGCCTGCCCACGGACGTGCAGTTCAAACGGACCGGGGAATCCTTTTCGGATCTCGAGGAATTCGTGGTCACCGCCCGGAGCCGCAAGCACACGCTCATGGGCCAGATGACCCCGCTCGCGCCGTCGGACTACCATTTTGCCACGGTCTTCACCTTCGAGTCCCTGCCGCGCATGGCGGATCGCGTCTCTTCCCTCGGGGACTCCCTTTCCGGCGTCGAAAACCTCATCGGGCGCTCGCCCGCCATGCTCCAGCTGAAAGATCAAATCCGCCAGATCGCGGGCTCCACGTCCACGGTCCTCGTCACCGGCGAATCCGGCACCGGCAAGGAACTCGTCGCCCGGGCCATCCACGCCGCCAGCGGCCGCCGGGACAAGCCCTTCATCGGCATCAACTGCGGGGCCATCCCCGACGCCCTGCTCGAAAGCGAGCTGTTCGGCTACACGGGCGGCGCGTTCACCGGAGCGAGCGCCAAGGGGCGCATCGGCAAATTCGAGCTGGCCCACAAGGGCGTGCTGTTCCTCGACGAAATCAGCACCATGCCGCTCTACCTGCAAGTGAAGCTGCTCCGCGTCCTGCAGGAACGGGCCTTCACCCGCCTCGGCTCCAACCGGCTCATTGAGGTGGATATCCGTATTATCGCGGCGACGAACGAAGATCTTGCCGGAGCGGTGCGCCAAGGCCGTTTCCGCGAGGATCTCTTCTACCGCCTGAACGTGATCCCGCTGCAGGTGCCTCCCCTGCGCGATCGGCACGGCGACATCGAACTGTTGTCCTCCCATTTCCTCGCCCGCTACAGTGCCCGGTTCAACAAGCCGGTCCCGTCGCTCGGCCCGGACATGCTCGCGGCCCTCTCCGCCTACCCTTGGCCCGGCAACGTGCGCGAGTTCGAGAATGTGATGGAGTTTATGGTCAACATGGCCCCGTCCGGCGGGGTCCTGCATCCTGACATGCTCCCCGCCTCCGTGCGCGGGGCCTTGCCCTCTTCCGCGCCTTCCCCCTCCGCCCCCCTCCCGCCCGGCGGGATCATCCCGCTCCGCGATCTGGAACGCAACGCCATTCTGGACGCCGTCCGCCGCTGCGGGGACGACACGCCCGGAAAGAAGGCCGCTGCCGCCGCCCTCGGCATCGGCGTCGCCACGCTCTACAGGAAGCTGAAGGAGTATGAGGACGAAGCGGCGGCTCTCTCCCGTACCACCTAACCCCACCTGAACAGGATGGAACTTGCGATTTTTGGGATTTCGCAGTAGAGTCCCTCCTTTGTGTGCCGACTGGCGAGAGTGGCGGAATTGGTAGACGCACTGGACTTAGAATCCAGCGGATTTCCGTGGGGGTTCAACTCCCCCCTCTCGCACCAGAAAGCCTTCCGGTGCATTCATAAACCTCGTGTTTTGATTGATAAAAAGCTCGTCCGTCCGCCCTTGAGCAGGTCGGCTCCCCTAAGGAGGGAATCCCCATGGAATTTGTCGTTGAAAACCTTTCCCCTACCCGGAAAAAGATCGCCTTCACCCTGACCGCGGATGATGTGAACGCCGCTATCAACACCGCCGTCAAGGGCTTCCAGAAGGATCTGTCCCTGCCCGGCTTCCGTAAGGGTAAAGTCCCCGCGTCCGTAGTGGAAAAGCGCTTCGGCGAAGACGTGTACGCCCGCGCCACGCAGGACGAGATCAACGGCCTCCTCCAGAAGACCCTCAAGGACTCCAGCCTGACCCCCGTTTCCAGCATGGAAATGGACAACCATGACGCCTTCGCCCGCGATACCGAATTCAAGTGCAACGTCACCTTCGACGTGCTGCCCGAAATCGAGTTCCCCAACTACGAAGGCCTCGAAGTCGATCAGGCCAAGGCCGACGTGTCCGACGACGACGTGAACGAAATCATTGAAAACCTCCGCGGGCGCATGGCGGAACTTACCGAAGTGACCGAAGATCGCCTGCCCCAGGACGGCGACACCGTGGATGTCGACTACTCCGGCACCGATGAGGAAGGCAACAAGATCGACGACGTGCAGGGCGAAAACTTCGGCGTGGCCCTCGGCCAGGGCCAGGCCCTCCCCGATTTCGAAGCCCTCGTGAAGACCGCCAAGGTCGGCGAAGAAAAGACCGGCCCCGTGAACTTCCCCGCCGACTACCCCCACAAGCCGCTGGCCGGCAAGACCGTCATCTTCACCATCAAGGTGAACAAGATCCAGACCAGCCAGAAGCCCGAAGTGAACGAGGAGTTCGCTCAGAAGGTCGGCCAGGAAAGCCTGGAAAAGATGAAGGCCTCCATCGTCGAGCACGTTTCCGCCACGAAGGCTCAGGCCGCCCGCAGCGAAGCCATGAAGAAGCTCATCGACGGCCTCCTTGAAAAGGTTTCTTTCGAAATCCCCGATTCCATGCTGAACGCCCGCGTCGAGCGCGTGGTGCAGGAACAGGCCATGAAGCTCCAGCGCATGGGCCTCGACGACCTCCGCAAGGACCAGGCTCAGGAAGAAAAGCGCGAAGAAGCCAAGAAGGAAGCCCTCGAAACCCTGCGTCCCCAGGTGTTCCTGATGGCCCTCGCCCAGAAGGAAAACATCACCGTCAACGATCAGGAAGTGGAAATGGCCATCTACGGCATGGCCATGCGCGCCCAGCAGGACTACAAGAAGGTCAGCGAAGCCTATCACAAGAGCGGCCTGATCTATGAGCTGCGCGACCGCATCCTCGCTGACAAGGCCCTGGAAATGGTCTACAGCAAGGCGAAGATCAACGAAGTCCCCGCCGTGAGCCTGAGCGAGCCCAAGAACGCGGACTAGTCCGTTTTCCGCCCGCTTTTTGGGAAAAATAAGGAGAGGGGAGTGTCCGCACTCCCCTCTTTATTGTATGGGGGCCCTGTGCTATTTCCCGTTTTTATGGCTTCATCCCGAGACAACGGCGCAATCGTGCTTATCTGACGGGGAAAGCCCTGATGCCCAATTATCATATGGAGACAGTATGCAAGATATTCTTGATATGACGGTGCCCATCGTCGTCGAAACGTCGGGCCGCACCGAACGCGCTTATGATATTTTTTCCCGCCTGCTGAAAGACCGCATCGTGCTCCTCGGCTCCGAGGTCAACGACGCGGTGGCGTCCCTCATCTGCGCCCAGCTGCTTTTCCTCGAATCGCAGGACCCGGAAAAAGAGATTTATCTCTACATCAACAGCCCCGGCGGCTCCGTCACGGCGGGCATGGCCATCTACGATACCATGAACTACATCACCCCGCCCATCGCCACCGTGTGCATGGGCCGCGCCGCCAGCATGGGAGCCTTCCTCCTCAGCGCGGGCCAGAAGGGTATGCGCTACGCCCTGCCCAACAGCCAGGTGATGATCCACCAGCCCCTCGGCGGATTCCAGGGACAGGCCACCGACATCGACATCCATGCCCGCGAGATCCTGCGTATGCGCGAGACCCTCAACGGGCTGCTGGCGAAGCATACCGGCCAGCCCATCGAAAAGATCGCCCAGGATACCGAACGCGACAACTTCATGACCGCCGAAATGGCGCAGGCCTATGGTCTGGTGGACAAGGTTCTCGCCTCCCGCCGTGACCTCCTCGCCGAAAAGTCCGAATAGGAAGAGAGATGCCCAATACCACTCCCCCGAACGAACCCCGCTGCTCTTTCTGCGGCAAAACCGAAACGCAGGCGAACCAGCTCGTCTCCGGGCCGGACGGCGTGCACATCTGCGACGAGTGCATCGCCACCTGCAACGAAATGATGGCCCAGAACGCCATCGAGCAGGTCCGCGAAGACGAACGCCTGCTCACCCCGCAGGAAATCAAGGCCCGCCTCGATGAATACGTCATCGGGCAGGACGAGGCCAAAAAGATCCTCGCCGTGGCGGTGCACAACCACTACAAGCGCGTCTTTTACGCCGACGCCCTCAAGGGCGACGACGGTGTGGAGCTCGAAAAGAGCAACATCCTGCTTGTCGGCCCCTCCGGGAGCGGCAAGACGCTCCTCGCCAAGACGCTGGCCCGCGTCCTGCGCGTGCCGTTCGCCATCGCGGACGCCACCACGCTGACCGAGGCCGGGTATGTGGGCGAAGACGTGGAAAACATTCTGGTCCAGTTGCTTCAAAATGCCGACTACGACCTTGAAGCGGCCCGCAAGGGGATCATCTACATCGACGAAATCGACAAGATCTCCCGTAAGGCAGACGGGCCGTCCATCACCCGCGACGTGTCCGGCGAAGGCGTCCAGCAGGCGCTGCTCAAGATCATCGAAGGCACGGAAGCCAACATCCCTCCCAAAGGCGGCCGCAAGCACCCGCAGCAGGAATTCATCCGCATGGACACCTCGAACATCCTGTTCATCGTGGGCGGGGCGTTCATCGGCCTGGACAAGATCGTCGAGCAGCGTATGCGCGGCGGCAGCATGGGCTTCGGGGCCAAGGTGGAGACCAAAAAGGAGCGTACCCTCGGCGAGCTCCTCGAACAGGTGCATCCCGCCGACCTCGTGCAGTTCGGGCTCATCCCCGAATTCGTGGGCCGTATCCCGGTCCTGACGCACGTGGACGATCTCGGCGAGGACGACCTCGTCCGTATCCTGACCGAGCCCAAGAACGCCCTCACCCGGCAGTACCAGAAGCTGTTCGAGCTCGACAACGTGACCCTGCGCTTCACCTCCGACGCCCTGCGTGCCATCGCCCACAGGGCCATCGAGCGCAAGACCGGCGCGCGCGGCCTGCGCAACGTCATGGAAAGCGTCATGCTCGACATCATGTATCAGCTTCCCTCCATGCCCGGCGTGAAGGAGTGCGTGATCAACGACGCGGTCATCGAAAAGAAGGCCCCGCCGCTGTACATCTACGACACCGAAGCGCACATCGCTTCGTAAGGTTTGTGGTAAGGGAGAATGCGGGGGAAGGGGAACCTTTCTGAAGAAAGGTTCCCCT
>ENA-ORTP01001541-ORTP01001541.1-human-gut-metagenome-genome-assembly--contig:-NODE-1541-length-22784-cov-11.445818_pt1 | contig 22784 bp, 18 predicted proteins | sample MGYA00241913_ERZ509190 | MGnify/ENA primary metagenome ERZ509190 (study PRJEB26280, sample SAMEA2338839) | human gut metagenome | biome: human gut; feature: human-associated habitat; material: faeces...
TTCAATAACGGGATAAGGCTTGAAATCCGTTCCGCCCTGTCTTTTACCCTGTTTCAGTCCGGCGGGTTCTTAGCCCAACGGATTCTCTTCTTCTCCGCTGTTTCCGCCGCCGTTGCCACCGCCGCCGTTACCGCCACCTGTCTCTCCGTCCATGGCCGCCTGTACATCGAGAAATTCAATCTTCTCCCCTGCACGCGTAGACGTCAGATTCGGTTTCACACTGCTCGAAGCCCGAAAGTTAATCTTCACCGTCCTGATATTCTTGGATGTACAATCCTTTACATCCGCCACTCCCGCCGAGTGCGCCGAAAGGCTGAATACGCCGAACTCCTGAATATTCACCGAATGACCGTTATACAACGCCGTCCGCATCGCTTCCACGAAGTTCGTCAGCACACTCTTGATATCCCCGTAAGAAAGGGAACTTTTCTCTTTCATCTCGTACGCGATACTCTCCAGCGTCATTGTCTGACCCATCGTAACGAGGCGGGGATGAAACACTATCTCGGAATTTTTATTCTTCGGGGCTTTCCGATAACCCACTTTCTTAAATGGTACTGCCATAGTAAATTGAGAATTGAGAATTAAAAATTAAAAAATAGGGAGACTGAGCCGGGGTGCGCAATTGGCGGTTAACCATACCCTCTCTTGTTCCGTAGGACAAAGATACGGAAGTACGCACCGCTGTTTTGTCGTACATGGGTGCGGCGGTATATGTATGTCGATAGTTGGATTTCAAGTGATTATAATGTGCGGTTCACTTCCGTAGTCCATATTTTTTCCGTATATTTGAGGTATATCCGAGAGATGGCTCAAACAAAAAAACAGTAATCATAAAACGTTTAAAATCATAACAAAGAGATGGAAAATCATTGCATTGAAGAACCTTTCATTATCCGTTCTTACAGAAAATCGGAGTTGGCGCACTTATATAATCCCGATATGCCGCTTGTGCCCGCCATGCGCAAGATGAGGTATTGGATACAAAGAAATCCCGAACTGTACGAGGCCATGTACAGGTCGGGAGAAGCAAGGGGAGACCACCGCTATACGAGGCGGCAGGTGAGGCTGATTGTAGAGACGCTGGGAGAGCCGTAAGGCTTCTATAAATCTGTAATTATTCTATTGAATTAATTCTATCATGAGCTTTCAGTATTCGGTTCAATACCGACATTCTTGTATGATAGCCTATGTCGCCAATCCCGTTTGCCGTACATCAAACGGAAGTTGCAACATAGGCAGAACTTTTTTTGATATACATCCTATTGCCGGAAGTTGCGCTCCACCTCGTCCGATTGGAACTTCACCACTTCATACTCCGTACTGCCCTGACCGTTCGTACGCGTCACAAAACCATACTTCTCGAGCGCCTGCACCAGCTCCTGCTGCGTCTGCCGGTTCACCTGCACCTTACCGTAAATCGTAAGATGGGTAAGGATGGCGGAAGCGGGCATCCACTGAACAGACAAATCCTCTGCCAGAGGACGGCGGAAAAAGACGAACAGGTTCTCTTCCACCGGGTCCTTCATCCGGTGACGCTCGTTATGAGTGTTCAGTCCGTCTATCTCGTCGCCCTCGTACCAATACCGGAAGCCGCTGCCCAGCAGCGACATAGCCTGCGAATACACCCCCTGATAATTCACGGGACGCCGATAATCCACCGAAAGCACCGATGAGGGCAGGAAACGACGGTTACCGTCGATGTCCTGCAAACACTGGCGCTTGTTGGTACTCGCGATGAACGAGGCATGCCGCGCGAAACAGAAAGCCTGCGTGTCGTACACCTTGCGCTGCGTCACGCTCTCCTGCGTGATGATACGCTTCAGCCCCGCAAGGTCGGCCGCCTTCACACCCTGAAACTCTTCCATGTTGATGAGATAGCGGGTGGAAAGCAGCAGCATGTCGTCCTTGCTGTCCGGACATATCATGCCCGTGTGGTAGTACTCGCGCCACTGGGGCGGAAGCAGACGGCTTATCCACGTGCTCTTGCCCTTGCCCTGACCGCCGAAAAGTATCAGCACGAGCTGGTTCACCTTCTTCTCGTACAGCGCGCAGGCCACCGAGCCCACCAGCCAGCGGCGGAAACTCTCGCGCCAGAACTTCCCGTCTTCCGTCCGTACGGTATCGGCCAGCTCGCCGATGTAGTCCGTTACGCCGTCCCACGGGGGAAGATTGAGCAGATAATCCTCAAAGGGATTGAACGTCGTGGCGTAGTCGGAGTCGACAATGGCCTTCAGCGTGTTCAGGGAGCAGTTGATGCCGTCTGTCAGCAGGCTTACGTAGATGGAGTTCAAATCCTTGCTCCGCAGGGGGCTGAAAACGGGAGAAGCGGTAAGGAAACCCGTTCCGCACGCACCGTCCTGCTCGCAGAACTCCAGACGGTCCAGCACCGTATTGCGGCGAAAGCGGTAGCGAAGCGAAAGGAAATCCATGACGCGGCTGACGACGGGAACCTTGTCCTCTTTCGCTTTCTCGGCCGCACAGGTCTTGCTCACGTACAGGTAGGCGTTGCCGATAGCCCCCGCAACGTCCAGGTCGTCCTGCCGGAAGTCGCGTTCGGCAAGGAGCACGGCAACTTCCTGAGGGATGTCCTTACGGAAGCAGCGGTTGCCCAGTATGAAGAGGAAATTGTCACGGTTGCCCTTACGGAAAACCTCGGAACGGCGGGTGGTGTTGAGCGCCTTTTTATACTCCATGAGATGCCAGGGGGCTATTTCGGCAGACAGAGTGGAAGCGTCGTCACGCCGCGGCCTGTCACTCTTCTTGCCCTGCAATGTTCCGTTATCCGCCGTTTCGTCCGGCAGTCCGTTACTCGTCCTCTCACCCGGCAGTTTCCCCGGCAGCCCGTCTTCCGCCGACTTATCCCCCGCCCCTTTCTTCTTCCTCTCCGTCTTCCCGGGCACGAGCACCCGGGTCGTCACTTCCTCAATCTCCCCCAGCAGAGCCGTATTCAGATACGCCTGCGCATCGAACGAAGCGAAGAAGCCCCTACCGATATCCTTACCGCTCACGTCCACCGGAAGTCCGATGAGACGCTCCACGTACAGGCGGGCGGCCTCGTACATCAGCGCATGATGGTTCTCAAGCTCCGCGTACGTGATGAAAGGCACGGAGAAGGTCATCTTGCGCAGACGGCGGGCATACGCCGTGCGCAGGTAAAGGAAGATTTTGAAGCCATGCCGCTTGGGCGTGAGGAAGCACGCCACAACGTCGGCGTCGGCCTCAAGCAAACGGCGGACGGCATCCACACGGTCGTCCGCCAGCTCGTCCACGTCCACGGTGATGACGGGGTTGTAGCGAAGCAGGCTGTAAGGCTGCCGCAAGGCGGAGTAGTTTCCCGTGAGCGTAAAAAAAGGGAGCTGCTTCTTGATGGCGTTCGCTTTGGAGAGGTCGCCCAGACGCAACTGCTGCTCCACTTTCCGAACCGTATGGAAGTAGGCGCCGTTGCGAATGTTGGTTATCACGGTAGTCAGGTTCGTTTCGCCGGAAACGGTGGAGAAGCCGCTGTAAGCGGTAATCATGAGGTCTTTCATCGATGTTTGTTTTAGTTTGCCCTATCGGCGGGAACAAAGATAAGCGTACGCTCCCGGATACGAAAATAGTCCTCTCCACAGGAAAGGACTATCCGCTTCACTTATTTCGGACGCTCATCGGACGCGCCCTGCTCCTCTTTCGGGAAAAGACGGGCAAGGGTATTGTACAGCGCCGTTTCGATGGACTGCTCCTTCATCTCCGAACTGCGGTCGCGGTCTTTCTCCACAAAGCAGAACGCGTGCAGAATATGAGCCCAGCCCCTCACCTCGCGACTTATACTTAAATCAGGACATCCCGCCGCCTGATGGCCGTGTATCTGGCAGGCAACGGCCTCGAACAGAAGCTGTTTGCCCGTATCCACGTGCACCTTGCCGTCAAGCATCAGGTCAATCCCCGCAACGATGCGGGATACGTCGAGCTTTTCATCCTTCGAAACAAACACATAACGGTCGCAATCTACAAACTCCGCTTTTTAAAAATAGCACTTTTCATACTCTTTTCTCTTTTTTCGTTTAACATTTAAAGGCTTCAATTAATATTAACAGGCAAATTTAAACATTTATTAAACGCGTGCAAAACAATCTCCGGAAACTTGTTGAGAATAAAAAAAATCGCCGACACCGTGAAGAAAGGCAGGAGGGTATATCCCCCTCTCTAATGAATCGGCGATTTTTAACCGAAAAAAAAGAAAGAATACGCCCGTGCGTGCGCACACGCGCATGTACTATATATATGAAACTTGCATCATCAGGGAAAAGTTGTAAAGAACAGAGAAATAACGGCGGTGAATGTTGTAATGAAAATTCAACGAAAACGGAGGTGTTTTTTAAACGTACGTTTAATAAACACTTTGCCCTGAAAAGCAAGCAAACAAGCAAACAAACAAATAACATTTATGAACCTGAAACCTTTGTTAATCATTGGGTTTATGCAGGTACTGCCTTTTCCGATATATCCACAGGAAGCGCGAGAGACAAAAAAAGAGGTCTTCAGCGCCGACACCGAACAAAAGACAGAACTCGTACTGCATTTCCGCTTCGACCGCTCAATGGTCGACTACGGATATCGTGACAATAACCGGATACTTGCCGCCATGCACAAAATCTTCGCAGACAGCCTGTGTGTATCCCGGATAGATTCCGTGTGCATACAAGCCTTTTCCTCACCCGAAGGAGACGCGCACAGGCCGTCAAAGGGTATCTGGTCTGGAAATACCCCGGACTGAACCAGTACCGCATCCGTACCTCTGCGCAGGCGGAAAGTTGGGATGCCCTGCGTGATGTCGCACTGAACGACACGCTCCTGCCCTGCCGGGACGAAATATTGCAGATATTGAAGCTGAATACAGGCGAAAAACGGAAAGAGGCTCTCTTGAAGAAGCTGAATACAGGTATTCCGTATCGGCATATAAGCCAATGGATTTTGCCTGAATTGAGAAACGCATCTATATGCACCGTCTATATGCGGCCGCTAAGGCATGCACAGCAGGGTAGCAGGCTTGTAGCAGATGCTCAGGGTAATAACGGGAAAGAGTACCAGAAGGCAGACGGAACGGAGATTACGGATGATACGGAAATCGTAAACGGTGTAAGAGTTGCGAAAGGCAATGACACAAACGCAAACGGTACAGAAGTTATAAACGGTGTAAGGGTTACGAAAGGTAATGATACAAACGCTAACGGTACAGAAGTTATAAACGGTGTAAGGGTTACGAAAGGTAATGATGCAAACGCTAACGGTACAGAAGTCATAAACGGTGTAAGGGTTACGAAAGGCAATGTTGCAAACGCAAACGGTACAGAAGTCATAAACGGTGTAAGGGTTACGAAAGGTAATGATACAAACGCAAACGGTACAGAAGTTATAAACGGTGTAAGAGTTGCAAAAGGTAATGATACAAACGCTAACGGAACAGAAGTTATAAACGGTGTAAGAGTTGCAAAAGGCAATGATACAAACGCTAACGGTACAGAACTAACAGACAACACAGAAATCACCGGTAGTACGAAAGTAACAGGCAATGCCCAAACAACAGGCAGCGCCAACGCAATAGCACCCGGCAAATCCCGCCGTCACCCCCTCTTCGCGGTAAAAACCAATCTCCTCTTTGATGCGGCGCTCATGCCCAACATCGAGCTGGAAGTCCCCATAGGCAAACGCTGGTCGCTCAACGGAGAATACATGTTCCCCTGGTGGCTGATAAACGATGACAGATACTGCCTGCAAATACTCATGGGCGGACTGGAAGTCCGTTACCGGCCGGGCAAAAGGAGCGGACGCGACGTACTCACCGGACATTTCATCGGCCTCTACGCGGGCGGTGGAAAATACGACCTGCAATGGGACAAGAACGGCTATCAGGGAGAATTCTTCATTGCCGCCGGAGTGAGCTACGGCTACGCCCACAGCATCGCCCGCAATCTCCGACTGGAATACAACATCGGCATCGGAATGCTCCGAACCGACTATCGCCACTACCACTCCCGAGACAACCACCGGACCCTGCTCTGGCAGGAAAACGGCGAGTACACCTGGCTGGGCCCCACAAAACTGAAAATATCACTCGTTTGGCTGATTACAGGAAAAAACAAAAAATAAAAGAATATGCTATCCCCTCTTACTCAAATAGCAATAACATTGCTGCACGACATCGCCATGCACGAACCGCATGAAGCGATAGGCCACTGCACCTCTCCCGAAGAGCTGCGATACATATACACACGCCTCGAACAGAAAGGAATGATATGCCGCAAGGAAAAGGCAACAGAAAAGGCAACAGAAAAAGCAGCCGAAGATGCCGACGCCGATACATACACCACCTGTTCCTACAAGTTGTGCCGCCCGTTATGCGAAATCTCCCTGCTCGAAGTGCTCGAAGCCATAAACGGACACCTGAACTGCAACCACCCCACATCCGAAGCGTTCTACACCCGCTACGGAAAGATGGCGCAGAAACTGGGAGTGGTCAACTATATTACAAGGCTCTATCTGTCGGAAATAAAACTGATAGATTGTTAATACTAAAACACAGAAATAAATGAAGAATACAGTTTTGTTTTTGCTACTGCCGCTCTGGCTGGCGTCCTGCGAACGAAGGGAACTGACCTTCTATACGGAGGCCGAAATAACCGTGACGGCCGACTGGAGCCGTGCCGACCAGCAGGAAGAAAACCAATACGGAGCCACCCTGATTTTCTATCCGCAGGACGGAGGCACACCGCGCGTCGTACTGATGGGAGACCGTACACAAACTACCGTACGCCTGCCCGATGGACGCTACGACGCCATACTATTCAACCGCTCGTTCGACGAGTTCGGCACAATGGCATTCCGGGGACAGGAGCAACTGCACACCCTCGAAGCCTACGCCCTGCAAACGGAGACGCGCTACGGAACGAAAATCATCACCGCGGCGCCCGGCAAGCTAGCCTCTGCCGTGATACGCGACTTTGAAGTGACGGACAACATGCTGGGCAACTACGCCCCGGCCGGAGCACGCAGCATGGCCGACTGTCCCGACGGAGCCTGCCGGCTGCAATTCACTCCCCTGCCCCTCACCCGCAAGGTGAAAGTAAAGCTGCACATCACGGGCATCAACAACCTCAAGCAGGCCACGTGCCAACTCAGCGGCGTGCCCCTCTCCATCTACCTGCACGACGGCAATACGGACAACGCCGAGAAAGGCGTGCAGGAGTTTGAAGTAGAGGACATCACCCCGGACGAGGACTTCGCCGCCAACGGCACGCTCAGCGGCACCATCCACCTCTTCGGACTGCCCTCTACCGAAGAAGTACAAATCAAGGTAAGAGCCTTGCTGAAAGACAACACCACCGTTATAGAGCGCGAAGTGGAGAACATCGAAGCGAACGAAGAGGCGGACGGCAGCGGCGTCACCACCCTGCATATAGAAGCCGACATCACCGAACCTCTGCCCGACGTAACCATCTCGGAAGACTCCGGATTCAACGCCAATGTAGACGAATGGGGACAAGAGAACGATACAGAGATTCCGATTTAAGAAATACGGCTCATCAACCTAAAGACGCAAAGCTAAAGATACAAATTTAAAGATATAATTTATCAATCTAAAAACAACATTCAGTTATGAAAGCAAAGAGTTTATTCTCACTGGCCATCATCGTAATGGCCTTGGCAGGATGTTCGGAAAATGAGATTACCGAACAGAACCCGGACGCCAACAAGCCTATCGGTTTCGACACCTACACCGCGGCGCAAGCCCGTGGAGCGGAAAACGGGCTTCCCGCTGTAAAGACTTCCGGCTTCGGGGTAATGGCGTACCAGACCAACGGAGCTTACAGCACCGCCGGAGCAAAGTCCGAATTTATGAACAACCAGAAAGTGACATGGAACAGCAGCGGCAACGCATGGGTATACAGCCCCGTAAAATTCTGGCCGGCAGGCGCCAACGACAAAATCTCGTTCTTCGCCTACGCCCCCTATGCGGGCAGCAACGGCATCACACCGGTGTCCGCCGACGTAAGCAACAACCCGAAAGTAAAATTTGAGCTGCAAACCAACCAAAAGAATATGGTAGACCTGGTAGTATCCGATCCTACGGACGGTTCCAACAATACGATGGACAAGAATTCGACTTCGGGCACGGTAAACTTCAAGTTCCTACACCCGCTGACCAGAGTGGCCATGGAAGCCAAAACGGGTACGGACATCAGCGCCAACACCGACACAAAGGTATTCATCACAGCCGTATCGCTGATACATACCAGCAAGCTGAACAGCAAGGGCACGCTGGACATGAAAGCCCTGACGTGGGCAAGCAATACGTCGGATTACCTGACTTCTCCTTATGCGCTGACGGCAGCCTCATCCAACGGCATATTGAACCTGACGGCAGCCAACTTCGCAGGCTACACCACAAGCTCCATCGACATATCTTCCGCCGGAACAACCGCCACATCGCTATTCCCCGCCAATGAATACCTGTTCCTGCTCCCGGTGAGCAATGCCACAGGTACAGCCGCGGCCGGTGATGTACAGGTAAAAATCGCATACGACATGGTGAACAAGACAGGTGCCGCTACCCACACCAAATCCTCGGTGGAAAAGACAGTGAACCTGCCTGCCGGTGTTTTCAAGAAAGGCACAGCCCAAAAATTCACTTTCACGGTGAGCCTGAACGCCATCTCCTTCAACGTAACTACCGTAGAAGGCTGGGGAACGGAAAGCGACACACCCGTAACCGTTCAATAACCCGATGTAACGAAACGATAGTAAAACGATAATAAGACGATTTCCCATCGCCCGGTCAAGGTTGAATGTCCTTCTCCGGGCACACAACAAACTTTTTCAGTAAAAGAAGCAAGCAATGAATATGACGAGAAGAATGAAAGGCGCGTACATCCTGATTCCGCTGCTGTGCGCCCTGTGCGCCGGCTGCGACAGCAAGGACGAAAGCCTTATGTCCACCCGGGAGATTGGTTTCTCCACCACCGTAGCAAGCAGTGAAGCGGAACCCGGCACACGTGCCGAAGCCACCACCGACAACCTTACGGAAATGGGCGTATTCGCCTACTTTACGGGCACAGGCAACTTCAGCAACGGCAGTTCCACTCCCAACCACCTGTACAACCAATCGGTAAAGAAAACGGGCGGCGTCTGGACGTACAGCCCCATAAGGTATTGGCCTGCCAACGCCAAAGAGAAAGTATCATTCTTCGCTTACGCGCCCCATACCGCCGCCGTTTCCGGCAACGCCAACGACAAGATACGGATAGCGAAGCCCACCGCCTTCAACGCCCCGGGCAGACCCGTTATCAGCTATTCCGCCCCCAAAGGGGAACTCGACCTGCTGCTCTCGACAGGCGTAACGGACTGTGCTAATACTCATGGCCCCGTGCAGTTCACCATGAAGCACGCCATGACCAAGGTGGTCTTTAAAGTAAAGACGGGCGGCAGTGACTCCAAAACCATAACCGGTATCAGCACCGAGTGCGCCTCATCGGCCGACTTCAGCATAAACGACGCCAACACCGCGGTCACCGCGGAGAACATCGGTACAAGCAAAAGCACTTGCACGGCCACCGTCAGCATAGCGGTCGACGGCACGGCAAAGACCGTAAAAGAATTCTTCCTGATACCCTCGCACCCGAACGATACGAAGGTGACGCTGACCTATGCCGATGGAAGCGGCTCCACAACCGTAACAGCCACCCTGCCCAATGTCACCCCCAACGACTGGCTGTCCGGCAAAGCCATAGGCTACACCCTGACGATACAAAACAACCAGATAACCGCCATCACGGTGAACTCCGACATAACATGGGATGAACTGAAAGTCCCTATCCCTTCCGACACCGACTATGACTATATCATAGCCACCGCCGAAGACCTCGCCCAATTCCGCAATGATGTGAATAACGGAAAAATCCGTCCCGCCAAAGCTTTACAAGTGGCGGACATCGACATACAAGACCTCGCTACCTCGAAATACTTCTCCAACGATGCCACCGACTGGACACCGATAGGATATAAAGTAGAGTTTCAAGGAGTATACAACGGGAACGGACATACCATAAAAAATTTAAAGATAAAAACCGGAAAGACAAGCCAGGGTATCGGCCTTTTCGGACAGGTAATCGAGTCTCTGCTGGTGGGTATAAATCTGCGCGACGCAGATATAACGGTCGGGTCTCCTATAACCTACACAGGAACACTGGCAGGAACGGTCGACCAAGAGACGCAAGTAAACTATTGTTCCGCCACCGGAAAAATCAGGAAAGTTCCATGTAATGCCGACGGCGGCCAGCCGTACATAACAGGCGGGCTGATAGGAGATGCAAAGGATGCTTCAATAATCTTATGCCATGCCAATGTAGATATAGGGGAAGGAGGTATTTACAATCACACCTCGTCAGCCGCCATGAATGCCTGCACCATAGGAGGATTAGTGGGCTACATGTCAACAAACAAAAGCAGAATCGCATCCTGTTGGTCTTCAGGCAATATTAAGTTGGGACCTATTCCCGCAAACGCCGGGTATATTGTCACAGTCGGCGGATTTTTAGGCGGCGATGCCCATAGCGGCGATATTTACGGTTCCTATTCTTTAGGAAGCATAGCACTCTCTTTCAGCGGAATGGCCAGCAGCGGTGACACCAGAACAGTAAACGCAGGCGGTTTTATAGGCACTGTCAACGCTATTCTGTGTACGTCTTGTTATAGTTATACGCCACTTTCCCTTACGTACCCCGATATAGATTCGCAGGGTAATATAGGTACTGTTAATTTCGGCGGTTTTACACCCCTAGATTATTCGACATTCAGATACTGCTATGGAGACGGCTCGGTGCTGCCCAGAACAAGCTATTTCAATTATAAAATAAGCTGCTATGAGTTCTCCGATAGCCCGAATTCAACATCTTATTCCTGCAATACATTAGGCGGGAAAACGGTACAAGAAATTCTCAGACCAAGCAGCAAGATTAGATCATCCAAAACATTCAGATGCGCCAAGTACGACTCTTCCATCAATGCATACTATACGATGCCCCCGATGCTTTACATCATAAATTGGGACAGCGATAATTTCTGGAAGCAGACTCCGGCCGATCCGACATACCCCGAAATAAACTATTATGTAGATATGACGTCGTTATAGGCGTTATGTCTTTGCAGATACCATGTCTTTATCCTAAAAACAGCGTAACGATGAAAAAGCATATTTTACATATCCCATACAGTAAACGCAGCGTATGCAATGATGTACACGGCATACACTGTGTACGTAACACATTCCGTACACGCAACACGAGCCGTATACACAATCTATTCATATGGTGCGGCATAGGCCTGTTATGGCTCTGTACCGCCTGCACGGAACAGGACGAGTTTTCCGCCGCCATCTTGCAACCTCTCACCTTCATCATAGACGAGCCCCTGCCCTTTCAGGAAATGACAGCAGGCAGCGGCAACACCGCCGCTCAGCCGTCAGGCAGGGACGACTCGCATGCACGTCCCCATACCCGTATCGCGGATTCGGGCGAAACCGTGTCCTGGGAGAATAACGACAAGATATATCTCGCCGCAGCAATAACCGTCAGCACAAGTACCACGTACGCCTACTCCACCGCCACATACAACGGCAGTACAAAAAAATGGAGCGCGCTCACCCCGCCCATCTCCGCCCCGGCAGGCGCCAACGTCAATGTGGAAGCAATCTACGCCAAAGGTACGCTGTCCGGTAACACCATGACTCTTGCGGACAACAGCATCATAATGAAAGCGAGTACCAAAAACATTAAGGTCACAGCCCCTGCCGAACCCATAAATCTAACCTTTCTGAGCACGCAGGTACGGGTGGAAGTAGCCGGAATGGACAATGGCATTACCCCCACTTCCAGCCTTGCAAATATTCCCCAAAGCATAGACATACAGCCCGCCAAAGGCAGTTTCAGCATCACCACCGCCAGTAAAACGGATTTCATTTCCGACAACGGAGTGTATTACGTATTTCCCGGTGAAATAAACCTTGCAACATCCAATCATAAGGTCATAGCCCTAACCAACACCCGAGTCAACAGCTCCTATTTTCTTGACATGAGCGGCAGAGGCGGCCACGTCCGTCCCGACGGAGATATCCATGTAGGCGACTACTATTACAGCGACGGCACCTGGAGCGACGGTGGCTACCGGCTACTGACGGACGGCACCTGCCTGCAAGAAAACGTACCGCCCCTCGTAGGGAAAACATGTATCGGCATCGTATTCGCCGTAGGCCATTCAGATTATGATACATCCAACTACAGAAACACCGGCATCCGTCAGGATAAATGCCAGGCCTATGTGATAGCTTTAAAAGACGCAGGCGCTGAATGCCGGTGGGGCGTCCCCGGCCCTGTTGTAGGATGCAGTGTATCCAACAACGGCTCCTATCCCGAAAAAGACTGGAGCGGATATTTATATACCAAAAAAATCGATGATTATGCCACTGCTAACGGCTCAGGACTCGATCCTGAAAACTTTGACGGATACCCGGCCACTTATTATGCCAAAATAGCCTATGAAACGCAAGTAGCAGCCCCAGCGACAAGCAGCGGCTGGTTCCTGCCCGCCATCGGACAATTGTATGAAATTTGGCAGCAGAAGGATTTATTACACAACATTATTCCCAGCCATAGACGGTACTGGTCGTCTTCGGAAGATAGCGCGAATACAAGTTTGTCCGTACTGGTATTAGATGTAGCAGCCACTCCCGTAAGCCAACGAATATCAAGCCTTAACAAACATGACCGCTATTCAGACCCTAACGGCACGTATTCCTGGGCGATTTTGGCTTTTTAGTCCATTATAGCGTGAGGCTGATATGACATGTACTGAGGTTGCTGTGGGAGTAGCAGGGGATGAGTGGGGAGAGAGAAATAAAGGTAGTAAAATAAGAACAAAGATAAAGGCAGAGATGAAGGACAAAGATAGAGAAACAGAAAAGAGAGAATAAGATAATATTGTCAAACTTTCAAGGACATATTATTCTGTCATTCAGAACGGAGTGAAGAATCTCTTCTCCTGCTATATACGAAAGAGGGATTCTTCATCGCAAGCTCCTCTGAAGACAGCATGATATATCCTTGAAAGTTTGACAACATTATTTATTAGGAATCAGCGTATTCATTTATCCCCATAATGTCCTTTGGTTGAAATAATCGTCACCGTCACCACCTCTTCTTCAACGGTATAAATAATTCTATTAAATTTATCTATTCTCCTACTCCAATACCTGGAAAGATTGCCTTTCAATGCTTCTACTTGTCCCGTCCCTGTGGTAGGATATTCTATCATCTCTATAAGTAGTTTTTCTATTTTATTCTTACCACATCCGTTATCTTTTCATACCACAGCTGTTGTAAGAAAAGATAACGGCAGTAGTATGAAAGGATAACAGGCGTGGTAAGAATAGTTTTTCCACAAGAAAACAATAGCCTGCAAACAGTTCAGCCCCAATTAACAGCAAGCAACAAATAAATGCATACACAGCGACATCCTCTACCTATTAATGATTATTTTATGTTCTTCAGCATAAAAACTATGCATTTTATTGTGCAATTACGGAAATATTTCCGTAATTTTGCGCGCTCTAAAGGATAACATATCTAATCACTTTCAAAAAAAGAATATTATGGAATTAAACAAAACCTTTATTGACGGGCTTTGGAGCAAAGAAATCAATGTTAGTGATTTCGTTAGTAAAAACATCGCACCCTACACCGGAGATGCATCTTTCCTGCAAGGACCTACGGAACGTACCAAACGTATTTGGAACCTCTGTTTGGAAGCATTGGAAGAAGAAAGAGCCAATAACGGTGTTCGCTCATTAGATCATACTACAGTATCTACTATCACTTCACACAAGGCAGGCTATATCGATAAGGAAAACGAACTTATCGTAGGTTTGCAGACAGATGAGCTGTTGAGACGCGCCATCAAACCTTTTGGCGGCATCAATGTCGTGGCGAAAGCATGCCGCGAGAATGGCGTAGAAGTAGATGATAAAGTAAAAGACATCTTTACACATTATCGTAAGACTCACAATGACGGCGTATTCGACGTATATACCGAAGAAATCCGTTCGTTCCGCTCTCTGGGTTTCCTTACCGGACTTCCCGACAACTATGCACGCGGACGCATCATCGGTGACTACCGTCGTTTAGCATTGTACGGTATCGACCGCCTCATCGAGGCCAAGCAGGAAGATTTACGCAACCTGACCGGCCCCATGACCGAGGCACGTATCCGCCTGCGCGAAGAAGTATCAGAACAAATCAAGGCTTTGAAGGACATCAAAATCATGGGTGAATACTATGGTCTCGACCTCAGCCACCCTGCCACATCTGCTCAGGAAGCTGTACAATGGGTATATATGGCGTACCTCGCTGCCGTAAAAGAACAAGACGGAGCAGCCATGTCATTAGGTAATGTATCTTCATTCCTCGACATTTTCATCGAATACGACTTGGCTCACGGTAAGATTGACGAAACTTTTGCTCAGGAGCTGATTGACCAGTTCATCATCAAACTGCGTATGGTACGCCACTTGCGTATGCAGTCTTACAACGACATCTTCGCCGGAGACCCGACTTGGGTTACCGAAGCTATCGGCGGACGCTTCAATGACGGTCGCGTGAAAGTAACAAAGACTTCTTTCCGCTTCCTGCAAACGCTGTACAACCTCGGCCCGTCTCCCGAACCCAACATGACCGTTCTGTGGAGTCCCGAATTGCCGGAAGGTTTCAAGGAATTCTGCGCCAAAGTATCTGTGGATACCAGCTCTATCCAATACGAAAACGATAATCTGATGCGCGAAGTACGTAACTGCGACGACTACGGTATTGCCTGTTGCGTATCTTACCAAGCCATCGGTAAGCAAATCCAGTTCTTCGGCGCACGTGCCAACCTCGCCAAAGCGTTGTTGCTCGCCATCAACGGCGGACGTTGCGAGAATACCGGAACCGTAATGGTAAAAGGTATCCCCGTACTGACCCACGACACGCTGAACTTTGAAGAAGTAATGGCCAACTACAAGAAAGTGTTAACGGAGATTGCCCGCGTTTACAACGAAGCAATGAACATCATACACTACATGCACGACAAGTATTACTACGAAAAAGCCCAAATGGCATTCGTCGATACCGACCCGCGCATCAATCTTGCCTATGGTGTAGCCGGACTTTCCATCGCTATCGACTCACTGTCCGCCATCAAATACGCCAAAGTAACGGCACGCCGTAACGACATCGGTTTGACGGAAGGCTTCGACATCGAAGGTTCTTTCCCCTGCTTCGGTAACAATGACGACCGTGTAGACCATCTCGGCGTAGACTTGGTTTACTATTTCAGCGAAGAGCTGAAGAAGCTGCCCGTTTACAAGAATGCCCGTCCTACCCTGTCATTGCTGACTATCACTTCCAATGTGATGTATGGCAAGAAGACCGGCGCTACTCCTGACGGACGCGCCAAAGGTGTCGCTTTTGCTCCGGGAGCCAACCCGATGCACGGACGTGACAAGAACGGTGCTATCGCTTCTTTGAGTTCGGTAGCTAAACTGCGTTATCGTGACTCGCAAGACGGTATCAGTAACACATTCTCTATCGTTCCGAAGTCATTAGGTCCTACTGACGAAGAGCGTGTCGACAACCTGGTTACCATGATGGACGGTTACTTCACCAAAGGCGCGCATCACCTCAATGTGAACGTATTGAACCGTGAAATGTTGGAAGATGCCATGGAACATCCGGAAAAATATCCGCAACTCACCATCCGCGTTTCCGGTTATGCCGTAAACTTCGTGAAGTTGAGCCGCGAGCATCAGTTGGAAGTCATCAGCCGCAGTTTCCACGAAAGAATGTAAGTAATACTTTAAGAGTATAATCTTCAGGCACGGATTACGCGGATTTCACGGATTAAGTAAACAATCCGGGTGCTCCATGTAATCCGTGCTTTTTTCTTAATACATTCTTACTTATAATATACGATTATGATTAATGTTCATTCATACGAATCAATGGGTACCTTTGACGGTCCGGGATTACGGCTCGTCGTTTTCCTTCAAGGCTGTCCTTTCCGTTGCCTGTATTGCGCCAATCCCGACACCATAGACGCAAAAGGCGGTACTCCCACCCCCGCCAATGAAATTCTACAAATGGCAATCAGCCAAAAAGCATTCTTTGGAAAGAAAGGGGGAATCACTTTCTCCGGTGGCGAACCCACATTGCAGGCCGAGGCATTGATACCTTTATTCAGAGATTTGAAAGCCAACGGCATCCACATCTGCCTTGATACCAACGGTGGTATCTGGAATGACAAAGTAGAGGAATTGTTAAGTCTGACAGATTTGGTATTGCTTGACATCAAAGAGTTCAACCCCGAACGTCACCGTGCTTTAACCGGGCGCAGCAACGAACAAACCTTGCGCACTGCCGCCTGGCTGGAACAACAAGGACATCCATTCTGGCTGCGCTATGTCTTAGTGCCGGGATATAGTGATTTTGAGGAAGATATACGTAATATGGGCAAGCAGCTTGGCAAATACCAAAGCATACAACGAGTGGAAATACTTCCCTATCACCGCTTGGGAGTACATAAATACGAGGCCATGGGCTGGGATTATCAATTAAAAGAGGTAATAGAAAATACCCCCGCACAACTGGAACGAGCCGAAAAGCTCTTCAAAGAGTATTTCCCCACAGTAGTGGTAAATTGAGAATTGAGAATTAAAAATTGAGAAATAGGCTGCGCTATAAACTCTTTATCGGTATAAACCCCGATTTTGCTATTTACTATTATAGCGCAGCCTATTTCTCAATTTTTAATTCTCAATTCTCAATTTAATCAGTAAGTCAACCGTATTCCCCCTTGTAACGTAAAGTTACAGGGATTTTCTTTCCTTATCGTCTGAATATCGGAGCCGTCATCGAAGAAGTAAGACACTCCCGGTTCTACATAAATACCTACCCTTTTACTTATATTGTACTGTGCACCCACAGCTCCCATCACAGAGAATTGCAACGGTTTCACGGTTTCGCTCCGACTGCCTATTTTACCATAAATACATTTCTCCATGGCGCCTCCGGCGGAAACATACATGATAAAGGACTTCTTATCTACAAAATTCCAGTTGGCACGCAAAGGAATACCTAAATAATGCAATTTCTGGCTGACCTTCTTCGAGCTTCCGGCAAACTTCACATCCGAAGCAAGATACGTATATGTCAAACCAGTCTCTACGGAGAATCCTTTCGCAAGTCCTTTACGCACTGAGAAACCGAAAGACAAGGGCTGCTTATGGTCTATATCCACTATCTCTTCCGAGTTTTTCATCAGATACGGCATACCATTCTTGAAAACAAGTTCCTGTCCTTCCGGAACATCCATTATACCGTTAGCCACCGTAGCCAAATCGACCTTCCCGCCGGAATAGCCGAACCCCGGATCGCTTTGTACAAAACCGCTTTCACCGATACTGTTTCCGGCAATCAATCCGCCCGTATTTCCCACAGCCAGCCCGACCGACCAGCCGCGTGACTTTTCTTTTTTCGTATTTCCAACCGGCAGTTGCAATTTATCCCTACCGGACGGACGACGACGTTCAGCCTGCTGTTTCTCCGTACTATTATTTCCGGTTGTAACAACCTCATCTTCTTTTTTCGTTGCCGGAACCGTTTGTTCCTGTACACTCTCTTGAATTTCCGGTTCCGTATCCAAAGGCTGCATCTTCGTTGTCTGCTCCGCATCACCTGCTGTATCCAGTTGTTGCGCCAACAAAGAACGCCTATTTGTACCCGCTGACGATACCTGTTTCTGCGCGCGATAGTCAGGTTCCGTTATTTCTGTCCGTATTGAAGGTGTCTGTTGCTCCGGCAGTCTGTCCGGAGCAATTGCCAATGCCGGCACAGCCGTACCCCTCATTTCCTCTCCCACAGGACTCTGAAGCAACCACACACTGACTGACGACACCGCGATAAGCAATGACGCAGCCGCAGCTACAGCCCAGCGGCGGAAAGGAATAATCCTCCGTTTTCCGGCTACCGGCGGCTTCGGAGCGGACAAATCCTTTTCAAGCCGTTCCCAACCGGAAACGGGTAACGGTTCGGAATAATCCTCCAACCGTTCCTTTATCTTTCGCATCCACAATTCATCTTCCATACGTTTCTTCATTTATGCGTTCTTTTTCATCCACTCCTTCACCTTAACCGCCAAAGCTGCTTTGGCGCGTACCAACTGCGAAGCCGAGGATTTTTCATTGATGCCCAGCAGTCGGGCGATCTCCTTGTGAGATTTATCTTCAAAAATAAACAGGTTGAATACGGTACGATAACCGGCAGGAAGTTCGCTGATAAATTGCATCAATACTTTTTGAGGAATTGTATCCACAGCCGAGGCATCCGGTTCTTCATACGTTTCCGGCACATCATCCAAGGCAGCAGACTGGTTCATCACATCATTCTTCCGCAAATACTGTAACACCGTATTCACCATCACACGCTCCATCCAAGCCCGCAAAGAACCCTCTCCCCGCCAAGTGAACTTATCGAAAGAATCGAACAGCTTCAAGAAACCGTCATGCATCAAGTCCTGTGCGGTTTCCCGGTCACCGGCATAACGCAAACATACGCCGAGCATCCGCCCTGCATACTGTTCATACAGTTCTTTGCGGGCAAGGTTGTCGCCTTGCCTGCAGCGTTCTGCCAATACCTGTTCTTCCATTCTCTCTTTTAACACGTGTTTACCTTATAAATGCAACAGGCGCAAAAATACTGCATCCGGCAGATAAGAAATTCATTCTTCATCTTCTTTAACAATCTTATAAGCAGTATTTGTACAATCCCGGCATTTTCTGAATACGAAATCTAAAACAGAACCAATAACAAAACCTCTACTTATGAAAAAGTTAAGAACAACATTAGCCGCATTTCTGCTACTGCTCATTGCCATGCCCGTATTGCAATCCTGTCTGGACGATTGGGACGATGATGAGCGTTCATCCCTCACTATCGGCACTGTACGTATCATTGACGGAAAAGACTATTATTTCGCGCTCGATGAAGGAAGCAGAATGTTTCCCGGCGATACCGCCCAAGTCAATAACTATACGCTGGTGGAAGGACAACGCGCTTTTGTATATTTCAACTTGCTGGACGAAAAGGTGGATGGCTACGATTACAATGCCAAAATCAATCATGTAGAGAATATTCTCACCAAAGACATCTACTTCATGCCCGCCGAAAGAGCCGACAGTATCGGTGACGACCGCATCAACATAACCAATATGTGGATTACGGGCAATTATCTGAATATTCAGTACCAGCTATATCACAGCAACAATAACGACAAGAAACATATGCTGAACCTGATAGTCAACGAAACGTCCGACGGCAAAAACGATAAAGAAGGCTATGTCACGCTGGAATTCCGCCAAAACGCCTATGATGACGAACCCCTCATGCCGGGACAAGGACTTGTTTCTTTCAAACTGGATAAGATAGCCGACCGGATATCCGGAAAAACCGGACTTAATATCCGCGTAAAAAGTTTGTACGACGGCGAACGTTATATGACTGTCGACTTTAAGAAAGACGAAAACTAATCCATTCTGTGGAACACTCTTTTCAAGTTCTTTTTATAAAAGCGGAGTGAGGCATTTGTCAAAAGAAAGGCGTATCTTTGCAGCCGATTTTACAAAATTACTTTCTACAACCATGAAAAAAGGACTGCTGTACGCTATATTGGCATCTGTGCTATGGGCCATCGTAAACCCGTTCATCAAGCAAGGGCTCAGTTATGATTTTACTCCGATGAATTTCGCCGGTATTCGTTTTACGAGTGTCGGCATTCTGCTTTTTGCTTATACCTGGCACAAAGGTATGTGGCAGGAAATCAAGCAGTACCGCAAACTGTTCCTCAACTTGATATTCATCAATATGTTCATGGGCTATACGGCCTTCTATTTCGGGGTGGACTTTGTCAGCGGGGCTATCTCATCCATCATCATGGGTATGACACCGCTTATCAATGTATTGCTTGCCCACTTGCTGGCAAGTAACGACAAGTTGAACGGTTACAAGATAGTCAGCCTCATCGTCAGCCTTGCGGGGCTTTTGCTGATTGTAGGAATGGGCAGCGACGGCGAACCGCTGGATTGGAAAGGCAGTACAGGCATCATACTATTATTGCTCAGTATCATTTTTCAAGGCTACTCCGCCATCTCCGTATCCGAGGAGAAAGGCAAAATCAACCCTATCTTCCTGAATGCCGTACAGATGTTCTTCGGTGGCGCCCTTATCTACATCATCGGACTGAGTACGGAAGGTTATCATTCTTTTATCGGCAAGCCTGCCGGGTTCTATATCAGTCTGGGTATTCTTGTATTCATTTCTGTCTTTGCATTCAGTTTCTGGTTTATGGCGTTACAAAGCAAAGGAGCAAAAGTCAGCGACATCAATATGTGCCGCCTCATCAACCCGATTCTCGGAGCTGTATTAAGTTGGATTATGCTTGCGGGAGAATACCCCACATTCAGTACCGTAGCGGGTATGTTGATTATTGTCAGCTCACTGATTATCTACTTTAAAGGAGCGGATATTATAAAGTACCTTAGTACAAAGAAGTAAGCAACAATGGAATAACAAAGTTATATGAAGCTACCATTATTCCCACACGATATAAAAGAAGTATCTCACTGGAAATAGAATGAAGCTAAGGTATATAATGAAGAAATTCTATGATTGCATCATATAAGAGCGAATAGGAAATAACTGCTTTTATTGTTTTAAATAACATAAAATCATAAAATTCACTTTTGCCCATAATTCTATTCATTCAGACATTACAATGACTATCTGTGTGAGTGTACCATAAAGTTAAGCCACGAACCAATCTTTATCACATTTTACTCGAACTTACCGCTCCCCGACCTCAAAATATTTTTTGGCGCGACATCGGAAACCTCACTCTTGCCCTACCCGTACCCGATATCGGCAAAGATCCGCGTACCTACACTACCTGAACGGTGAAAGCATCCGCCTGCTTTCCGTAGAAATAAACTGCCAGATGAGACGGGAAATATCACCGATTATGACATGAACGAGTTAGTCAACGAAGACACCCTGATGAAACATTTCCAGCTGTGGCGAAAGAAGGAGAAACTGGAAAGAAAAAAAGAAAGGGGAATATAGGCATACCGCCGGATTTCATGATAAAATACGTATCTTTGCCACATCATAGCAGTGGTATGGCAACAGACACCTATTCAACAGAAAGCAAAGAATACGAAAACTCCCTCGATGCATCATATAAGAAAGGGAAGGGTATTTATTACACCGACATGGAACTGTCTTCAAGAATCATCAAATTCCTGGAGATTCCTTGCGGCGCCTATATACTGGACCCTTGTTGCGGAACAGGAAACTTTATCGTATCGGCACGGAACTCAGGCCATGAAAATGTGTATGGTTCCGATATCGACGCAAACGCGATAGCTCTCTGCCAAAGGAAAAGCGGCATAAAGAACATCACCGTGCTGGATACTTTAGCGAACAACGGCAAGGATATCCTACGAGAGCTGCATTTAAAATCTCCCGTAGATTATGTGATAGGAAATCCGCCTTATGTGCCTATCAACAAGGACATCACCATAGACACTCCCGACCGACTGTTCCTGAAAAGCGTAAAAGAATCGGGCAGTAACTTATTTATTGCCGCCATATACAGGGCTTTTGAACTGGCCTGTCCGGACGGTGTGATCTCATACATCATCCCCAAAAATTTCCTACATGTTGCCTCATACAGCAAGCTGAGGAAGCTGATATTGAGTGAAAAAACCATACTGTCGATTATTGACATCGGCGTGTATTTTAAAAGCGTAAGGGGGGAACAAATAATCATCACCCTGAAAAACAGCCACGTCCCCAACCACAATATCCGCATCTACGGATATGGCAACAATGAATTCATCAAGCGTCTGGAAGTTCCGCAGAGCTTTTACGACAACGAGATTCTATTATTTGAAAATGAAACGGATTTCCGCATATATAAGCGGTTAGAATCCTCGTATAAGAAGTTAGGCGATATCTGTACAGGTTATGTGGGCAGGGGCAAATCCAAATTTCCATCCGCCGTCACAGGAAAGGACATCCGAAAGTTCTCCCTAAAGAATGCCCCCGTCCCCCAGAAAGGCAACCGGGTGTTTATTCAGAATATTTACAGCGCCGAGGCGGGTATCATCGCCAGCCTTGCAGGAAACTTAGAGGCCTCTGAAACCGTCACTGTAATTACAGACCGCGACGAAAACATGTGCCGGTACATTCTGGGCATTTTACATTCCAGACTATGCAACTATTTCCTATTAAAATTCTGCTACAACAATTCCAAACTTACCATGCATACCGATGCCAAATATCTTAAAAAGTTGCCGTTCATTATTAACAGCCGTACTTTTGATAAGGTAGTAAGCATCGTAAAGCTACTTGAACAGACCCGATATATGAGTGATGAATGGTTTGAAGCCGTGGAGTCGTTAAATGATGTAGTTTATGAGACATACGATATAGGCAGGGCGGAAAGCGGGTATATAGATGCTCAAATGAGAGGGGTGCAATCCGGGAAGTGGGATTATAATAGACAGAAATAGCGGAGAGACGGGGATTCGAACCCCGGATACCCTTTTGGAGTATACACGCTTTCCAGGCGTGCCTCTTCAACCACTCGAGCACCTCTCCTTTTCG
>ENA-ORTP01001548-ORTP01001548.1-human-gut-metagenome-genome-assembly--contig:-NODE-1548-length-22726-cov-2.747166_pt1 | contig 22726 bp, 26 predicted proteins | sample MGYA00241913_ERZ509190 | MGnify/ENA primary metagenome ERZ509190 (study PRJEB26280, sample SAMEA2338839) | human gut metagenome | biome: human gut; feature: human-associated habitat; material: faeces...
GCAATACACAGAGCAACACGGCAGCAGGACAGCCAACGGTAGACCCAGACGGCTTCATGAACATTCCGGACGGAATCGATGAAGAGTTGCCATTCAGCTAAACAACAAAATACAAGGGAGAGAAAATGTTATGTTTGAAAAATTTGGAGAATTAAACAGTTTTGAAGAAATCAATGAACTGGCCGAAAATCTTTTTAATGAAGGAGATACGGACAGCTTAAAAACCATGGCAAAGGAAAACGGGATTCCGGAGGATTACACAGAGATGTACCTGCGGGGGGAAATTCCCGTCCTTTGTGATGTTCTGACAGCAGCGCTTGGGAAAATTGACATTGAGGCAGCAGAATTGAAACCAAAGGAAATCATGGAGGATTGGGTAGAATACCTCCGCGGCCAGTGCATGGAGCATAAGGAACTGGCTTTGCAGGTGCGGCAGAAAGGAAAGAGTTTAAAAGGCTGTATTGCTGCTTTACTGTCCTGGTCCTTTAAAAACCAGCGGGATGTGGATGAGGATATCATAAAGGCGACCGGGGTAAAAGCCGGAAGGGTAACCCTTGGAATCCCTGGAATGGGAAGAGCGAAGAAGATTATCACGGATTACTACATGGGAAAGTAGGCGAAATGCGATGAAAAAAGGAATAGAGATGAAAAGTGAATTTGCTACGATGCCAGAACTCCCGGAAGATTTCGAAGAAGTATGTTATCAATTGTTTTCTCCGGTAAGGAATTACTACAAGCGAGAGGGGAAAATCGCAAATTGTATTTGTGGGAAGTGCGGAAAACATTTCATAAAGGGTTCGATAAAAAGAGAAATGCAACCAAAAGACTATTTACCTCCAAAGAAAGGAGAAGTGGGCATATGCCCTTGTTGTGGAAATGAAGGACCGTGGGAATGGAAAAGAGTGACACATATATTTTACGAAAGCTACAGAGTGCTGATTTTACAAGAAACAACGGACCATGACTTGATAGCAAGAACGTTCTCGATTTCCCAAAGTTATAACCAAAGAGGCACAACAAGAAAATGCAAGGAAATCCGTAGAATCTTCTTCCGGAAAGGAGATACATATAAATTCTACAACAGGTATTGTTACAGCAGTAAAGGATGGAAAAGAACCTGGGATACATTAGGTGGAGAGGAAAGATATCAGGAAGATGTAATTTACGCAGGATGGGAAGAAGAGATAAAGCACTCAAATTTTAAATATTTCTTTGACATTGCCCAATATGCATTTGGAACAGGTGCAATTCAAAGGAGCTGGCTTATGTTAAATGCATTGGAGGCTTGTGCGAACAATCCGGCAATGGAAATGTTTTTCAAAACCGGGATGTTCAAACTTGTAGATTTTATGATCAGCAAAAAGGGAATCACAAAGTATGTTAATAGGCGTGCAAAAACTCCACTAAAACAGCTAAGACTTGCGGACAAAACAATGTTAAACCGATTGATTCGAGAAAAAGGAGGCTTAGATTATCTAAAAATCCTGCAGTTAGAAACAAAAACGGGAGAACATTACACGGAGGAGCAGGAAAAATTCATAGTAGAGATTTGCGGGATGTGGAATGGAGAAAAGAAGATTCAAAAACTGCTAACTTATATGAGTCTGGAAAAACTGATGAATCGAGTGGAAAGGTATAAAAAAGAAAATAACCATTCGTTATATCAGGTTATAGACCGGTATTGCGACTACTTAGAGATGCGAAAAGAGTTAGGGTATGACATGAAAAACGAAGTATTCCTTTTCCCGAAAAATTTAGAAAAAAAGCATCAGGAGATGATAAACGAAAAAAATAAGCGTGCAGATGAATTATATATTACAAGAATGAAAAGTGAATATGGGGAAATAGAGAAGAAGTTTAAAAAGTTAGATAAAAAATACCATTATGCAAAAGATGGCTTAGAAATCAGACCAGCTAGAGATGCAGAAGAAATTGTGATGGAGGGAAGAAAACAACATCATTGCGTAGGAAGAGAAACTTACCTAGAAAAACATAATCAAGGCAAAACATTCATTTTGTTACTCAGAAAGATGGAAAACCTGGATGTGCCGTACTATACGATTGAAATTCGAAGGAATGAAATCCTGCAATGGTATGGGAAATTCGATAAAAAACCAGACAAGGAAAAAATAGAAAAATGGCTGGAGGAATACAAACGGCATCTCAAAAAGAAAAAAGTGGGGAAAACTGCATGATAGAGGATTACAGGATACACATAAGAACCGGACGGGCAGAGGAAGTTATATGGATGTAAGGAGGAAAATCATGGAATATGTACAGATGACACTTGATGATTGGCTGCAGGTAAAACAGAAACTCAGGCAGGAACTCCTGGGGGTGAAGCAGAGCTTTGTCCGGATCGGATATGCCCTCAGGAAGATTGAAGACCAGAAGCTTTATGAGCAGGATGGATATAAGAGCATCACAGAATTTGCAAAAGCAGAGTACGGGCTGGAAGCCTCCACCACCAGCCGCTTCATGAGTATCAACCGGGAGTATTCCGTAGACGGGTACTCCCAGACCCTCCGGCCGGAATATGAGGACCTGGGAAGGAGCCAGCTGGAAGAGATGTTAAAGCTTCCGGAAAGCGACCGCCAGATGATACAGCCGGAAACCTCAAGGGAGGATATCCGGGAACTGAAAAGGTTCAACAAAACCGTTCCGGAAACCGGGGTGGCAGATGATATCGACAAGCTCATTGAGGGATTTTACAAAGATAACCCAGAAACTTTAAATAAAGTCTTTGCCACACCTCCCTTTGAGGAATCCAATATCAAAGATTTTACAGAAATCGTAAATCCAGGAGGAAACCGTTCCTACAAGAAAGGGCTATTCTTTCTGATGCTTTACGAAAACCGCGTGACTTTTAAAAAGTTCGGCGGTACGCCTCAGAACATGACCTGGTGGGAATTTTACCAGAAAACCGTGGATATTTTCGGCAGCTCGGCAGCAGGAGAGGAAACCTGGCAGAATTATTTTGGGGAAGAAATAGAACCTCCCAAAACAGAGGAATCCACACCAAAAGAAAATGCTCCACTACCTCCGGTACAAACCACCCCGAAACCGGCGGAAAGACCGAAGAAAGAGCCAGTTGCGCCGGCGCAAAAATTCACGGAAATCAAGGAGAAAAAGGGAATTGATAAGAGTACAGAAATCACCTGCACCACTGGAGAAACAGGAGCAGATACCAAGCCGGAAGCTGAGGAGATTGCAGAAGAAAAGGCGGAAGAGGCAGAATCCAGCCCTGAGGCTGTAACAGAGGTGGTAGAAAAGCCTTATGGCAGCAGGAAAGATTATATAGACAGCCTGACTGCCTATGGAATGGCCTGCTATCTGATAGGAGAATACCGGAACAAGAGCTTTCAGCTGTCATTTTTAGAAAACCTGACAGAACTGGAAAACTGGCTGAAAGAATCTGTAGACGGTAAAGGATATGCAATGGAGGAAGATAACAGCATTCCCGGGCAGATGAGCGTGGAAGAATTTTTATAAAACAGGAGGAGCAAACATGTACGAAGGATACATAACCGGAAATCGCATAAACGAAGAAATCATAGAGAAAATGGAAGACTACACGAAAGGGAATCGCTGAAATGGTGAATCCCATTAGCAGCAAGGACGTACCGGTATTAATGGCAGCGCTTGAAGTCGCGCATAAAAGCCTCCGGCAGGAATTTGGCATAGAGGCAGAAATTATTGCAGAGCTTTTGATATCTGGAGTCGAAGTGGAAGCAGAACGAATTCATGTCCCTAAAGGAATGACACGGGAGGAAGCCATTGCCTGGTATGCAGAGAGGAGAGGGCAGACATGCTGGAATCGCTACGGTGGATTGTGGAGGAGTATCTGTAGACTATGGAAGATAGATGCGTATGTTGCGGGGAAACAATCCCAGAAGGGCAGCAGGTGTGCAAAAACTGTATGAAAGGAGAAAGTGGCATGATGAAAAACGGCTCAGGAGTTCCGGATCCAACCCCAACACAAGCTATGTGGGGAATCCGGCAGGAAGAAAAGACCCAGGCATTGGAAAAGAAACATGGTGTATACCGTGGAGAAGTTTATCAGGTATTGGTAGAGTGTCCTTCTGATGACCCAAAAAGTGAAAAGTGGAAAAAGAAATACAAAAAAATGAAAGTAGTAGGCGTATCTCCACACATAGTCACCCTGCAGGACAGCAAAGGCTTCCGTGAGAGCTTTCGCTGGCATGAGTTCTTCCAGAAACGGAGGTGATACCATTGCAGAAAAGATTGAGAGATATGACATGGGAAGACTACGGAATATCAAAGAACCGGTATGACGAACTTAAAGCTTTTTGTTTACAGTACGAAGAGAAAAAATCAAAGATAAACAGAGGCGTTGGAGCCGTGAATTATGACGGCATGCCAAAAGGAAATTATAAAGAGAACTCACTGGAAACACAAGCAATTAAAAATGTCATGTACCAAAAAGATTGCAAGATGATAGAACAGGCGGCTATAGCAGCATCTGCAGAAGCCTACCCGTACATAATCAAAAGCGTGACAAATGATCTATCGTATCGATTCATCGAATATGATGAGAAGCTGGGGAAAATACCTATGGGGAAAACGGAATTTTACGCCATAAGGCGAAAATTTTACTATTTTCTTGATTTGCTGAAAAGTGGGGACAAAATCGACCTGCTTTCGTGATATTATGGTAGTGGGAAAAGTTGCAAGAGATATGCATAACGGATTCCTCCCTTGTATTGTTGTAACGGCAGCAGGGTGTCACAGCCCTGTTGCCGTATCAGGCTCAGACGGTAACGCCTTTGCAGAGAAAAGCATAGAGACCGTCACCTCAAATACTTTATCTGAAAAATGCCCTACTTCGGTAGGGCGTTTTTTGTGCAGAATTCCATCTTGTAATTATAGAACAAGTGTTCTATAATTTACTTATCTTCAATACAGATGTTTGTTGAAATATGTAGGATATTGGTATAAAATGGCATTAGATAAATGTATTGGAGGAACTGCTTCATGGATAGAAATATTAGATTCAGATATTACAAATTGGAAAAACAGCATAAATTTAAAAATAGGTGGCACTCAGATGGCGAGTTTGACTTTTTGGCGTGGCTGAATGGTATAAAAAAGTATAAAAAAGAAATGGTTACCATTGAACTTAAAGATACCAAAGCTAGAGTAGAAAAAATAAGATACTATGAAAAAGAACAGCTATGGGTGTTAAGGTTTATGAAACTTAGAGATGAAAATATTCCAATGATTGCTAAAGAAAATACAGAAGCGGAAGATATTGCGTTAGAGGATGATGAATATATAGGCGAAGACTTATATGTTTTATACGATGAAACATGCGGTTTAGCAATGATACAATCTAACAGATTTTCGCTGGGGACGGCTAGATTAGCAGAATTTATGGCAAAAACATATAGTGACGAGGTTGATATACGCGTTAAAATTAAACCAATTATAAAGGACATCGATTTACGCAAGTATAAGAAAAAATCATATAAAACGATAGAATTAGGATTTGCTAATATTATTGCAGATGTACCTTCTTCAAAGAGCCCATTAAGTGTCATAATGAATTCATATAGAAAATTCCACGCATTATCTGGGCATATTTCAATAAGTTTAGGAAGAACAAAAGAAAATACGCTTAACATTGAAGAAGTTGACAACTTATTGGAAGAAATAGGTGAATACGATAATGTAGTAAGCGCAAAATTAAGAATAAAAGATGATGACGCAGAACATACGGAATTAATAGATTTGTTCGATAATATAGCACAAGATACAATACTTTTTAAGGTGGAGAAAAGAAGTTCTCTTGGGTTTGAATACGCAGCTAGAAATATGATAGAATATTATTTAGATAAAAAAGGTGAACTTATAAATTTAACAATGATCCATGAATGAGTTGGAGTGATATTATGATGGAAAATATTCGCTATTATATCGAAAGAACATATCCATATTTATTGGCAGGCATTGTTGTAATTTTAGTCGTCATTAATAAAGTAAATGTTATGGGAAATAACGATTTTAAAGAAGCGTTAAATGGCATTGTAACTTTAGATTCAATCATACTTGGATTCCTAGGAGCAATTATGCCAGTGATTCTTAGTATGAAAAATGAATCAAAATTTGTAAAATATGTTTTTCAAAATGATAAGAAACATCTATTTGTAAGATACTTAAAATCAACTGTATTCATGGGATTAATAAATGCTGTTTTTTCATTATGCATGCATTTAAGAGGGAGTATGAGTAAAAATATAAAGTTTTCAATGTATTATATATGGATTTTTACTGCGGTAGCTTTTTTGGTTTTGACGTATAGATGCATGTCATATATGATTGTATTGGTGTTTAGACCAGATGATGGTGAAATAGAAAAGAATGAAAATCAGAAGAAAACCGTAATTACAGATAGAGAACAGAGAGATTTAAAAGATTATTATAAATAATCGCTCTAGGTAGAAAGGCATTATTTCAGGATGATTTTCTTCTGCATATATCCTTCTATATATCCACATACTATCCGAGAGGTGATAATATGGACAAGGACCAGCAGGAGAAATTAAATCCAAAAAATCAAACGAAAAATTTAACAGCATAACACAAAAGGTAAAACCAGAAAATCAGAACCAGACCCACAATATCCGTTCTGAAGCGGTAGAACCAAAGAACAGACAAGTATAAGGCATCCGAAAGGGTGTCTTTTCTTTTACATAAATTCTGGACCTGTAGCTCAGTTGGTTAGAGTATCCAGGTAATAACCGGTAGACTCTGGGTTCGAGTTCAATAATATCCAGTTATATCTTGTCAAGACTTTTCTTTTTAATAAAACAAGCGTATGATGAAGAAAAGATTATTGTAGGAGGTATTGACTATGCATTACGATTACGAACAAGAACGATTTGTAATGGATGTTCCAACAGAATGTCCGAAATGTGGGGCTGAGTTGGAACCGGATATATCTGAAGAACAACAAATTTCACTATGCCCAAATTGTGAATATGAATTTGATGCTACAAATGAGTTTAAAAAAATAAGTGAAGTTTGCGATAATGAATAAAAACTATGAATGCATGACAAAGAGGCACTCCGGTGTCTCTTTTCTTTTATGATAAATTCCAGACCTTTAGCTCAGTGGTAGAGCACAGATACTTTTAATATCTGATGTCCTGGGTTCGAACCCCAGAGGGTCCATTTACAAAACAAACGAAGAGAGGTGGTGATGTTTGGGTGGAGAAGTAAAGGCAACAAATGCAGAACTTGCCTATCAGGATTACCTAAATGGCATGAAGTACAAAGAAATAGCCGAGAAATACGGTGTAACAATAAATACAGTAAAGTCCTGGAAGACCAGATACAAGTGGTCGAAGGAAGGTGAAAAAAGTGTGCACACAAAAAAGAAAAAGGTGTGCACACAAAAATCCAGGCTGGGAAACCAGAATGCGGCAGGACATGGAGCACCTGAAGGAAATAAGAACGCAGAAAAATATGGATTCTTTTCAAAATTTCTCCCGGATGAAACCAGGGAGATTTTTTCTGCCATAGAAGAAGCAGATCCGCTAGACCTTCTCTGGCATCAGATACAGCTTGCTTATGCTGCCATTATCCGGGCACAGAAGATTGCCTATGTAAAAGATCAGAAAGACAAAACCATTGAAAAAGTGGAAGAGAAAAAAGGAAAAATCATGGGCGAAAAATGGGAAGTGCAGCAGGCATGGGATAAGCAGAATGAATTCTTGAAAGCCCAGGCCAGAGCCCAGGGTGAACTCCGCTCCCTTATTAAGCAATATGACGAGATGCTGCATAAGAACTGGGATATGGCTACAGAAGAGCAGAGAATCCGGGTACGGCGTGCAGAATTTGCTATGAACCAGGAACTTGGAAACCATGATGAGGATAACGAGAACATTACCTCCTTCCTGAAAGCCATGAATCCAACCCAGGAAGACATAGATAATTTGTTCAGCAAAAAGGAGGAGCAAGATGCCGAAGAAAAAGAAAAGACCAGCGAGATTTGATTTTAAGCCCTTCTCTGAGCAGCAAAGGCGCTTGATACATTGGTGGCGTCCAATGGCGATGTCCAGTGAGAATGATATTGTTATTGCAGACGGGGCAATCCGTTCCGGAAAAACCATTGCAATGATTATTGGCTTCCTCACATGGTCCCAGGAGATGTTTTCCGGGCAGTCCTTTATCCTGGCCGGAAAGACCATGGGTGCGCTAAAGAAAAACGTGGTACGTCCTATGCTGCAGATGCTAGAAGCGTGGGGCTGGCCTTATGAATATGTCCGTTCCGGCACAGATGCAAGGATTGAAATAGGGACAAATACCTATTACCTGTATGGAGCTAGTACAGAAGCTAGCCAGGATGCTTTACAGGGACTTACAGCAGCAGGAGCTTACGCAGATGAGGCGGCACTATTCCCACAGAATTTCATAGACCAGATGATGGGGCGCTGCTCTGTAGAAGGTTCCAAAGTGTGGATGAACTGCAACCCAGAGAATCCTCACAACTATATCAATGAAGAGTTCATCAGAAAGGCAAAAGAAAAAAGAGTTTACCATCTGCATTTCATGATGGAGGATAATCTTACATTATCTCAGAAGAAAATCGAAGAGTATAAGCGGAAGTGGCCACACAGCAGTGTGTTCTATAAACGCTTTATCTTAGGTTTGTGGGTGGCAGCAGAAGGTTTAATTTATCAGCAGTTTGCAGATAATGTGAAAGATTATTTGATAACAAGTGAATGGCTTGAGGAGAATCCAATTTCATATGCAGTTATCGGAGTCGATTTCGGAGGGACGAAGTCGGCTCATTCTTTTACCCTGACAGGATTCACAAGAGGATATAAGCAAGTGGTTGTTCTGGACGAGTATTATTGCAAAAAACGTATCAATCCCAAACAGCTTCAGGAGGATTTTATAGACTTTGTAAAACGTGCCCAGAGCAGATTTAAAGTCTATGAGGCTTACTGCGACAGTGCAGAGCAGACTTTGATTGCCGGGCTTGAAATGGCATGCATAGACGCCCATGTATCCATAGAGATTAAAAATGCAATCAAAGGCCCTATCAATGACAGGATTGCTTTCTATAACAGCTTGATTGCCCAGCACCGCTGGAAGATTATGAAGCATTGCGAGCATATCAAAGAAGCGTTTGAAAATGCGGTATATGACGATACAAAGAAAAACGAAGATGTCCGGCTGGATGACGGGCTTATGAACGTGGATTCCCTGGATTCCACAGAATACAGCACAGAAAGCGTCCAGGAGGATATTTTGTATGTAGCAGCGTAGAGGTGAAGGAATGAGTAATGTAATACGCCAATATCTGGAATCACAGCAGTATAACACAGTTCCAGATGAAACCTACAGCCATATTGATGAATGGCTGGAATGGTACCAGAATGATGTGAAAAAATTTCATCACTATAAGGTTTACAATGGGGCAGTTACGACGGAACAGGAACGCTTCCGCCTGGGAATGGCAAAGACTATTTGTGAGGATTGGGCGAATCTCCTGTTAAATGAAAAAGTATCCATAAAGGCGGGAGATTACAGCACACGGCTGGAAGAGGTTCTGGCTTCTAATAAGTTCCGGGTCAATGGAAATCGTTTGATTGAATTGGCGTTTGCTTTGGGAACCGGCGCCTTTGTGGAATACATGGGCGGAGATGATGAGATTATCATTGATTATATCCGGGCAGACATGATTTATCCGCTGTCCTGGGATAACGGGGAAATAACAGAGTGCGCCTTTGGCAGCACCAGAGTTGTAGACGGAAAGGAAAGAGTGTATCTGCAGATACACAGATTCGGGAATCCGGAAGAGGGAGAAACTGCAGATAGCTATTATTTGGAGAACAAATATCTTGATGCAGAATCCGGAAAAGAGATAGAACCGCCTGAGGACATCATACCGCTTATCAATACAGGCAGCAGGATTCCTCTTTTTCAGATTTTGACGCCAAACATCTATAACAACATAGATATGGACAGTCCTCTGGGTGTTTCTGTCTTTTCTAATGCCATAAGTCAATTAAAAGGCTGTGACGTTGTGTATGACAGCTACATAAACGAATTTATCCTCGGAAGGAAAAGAATTTTGGTACCCATTGCCATGGCGAAAATTCAAATGGAGAAGGAAGGTATCAGGCAGCCAACCTTTGACTCAAAGGAAACTGTATATTATATGATGCCGGGTGACCGGGAAAGTGACATGAAGCTGACAGAGGTAGATATGTCTATCCGTGCCCAGGAGCATGAACTTGGAATCCAGAGGAGCATAGACCTTTTAAGCTTTAAATGTGGAATGGGAACCGGAAGATACCGGTTTGAGAACGGTGGCGTAAAAACTGCCACAGAGGTTATTTCAGATAAATCTGATTTATACCAGAACAGGCAGAAACACAACCTTCTGGTGAATGATGCCATACAGTCCGTTGTCCGGGCGGTTTCCTTTTTGGATACAGGAACAGTTGTGGAAGCTACGATAGACTTTGATGATTCTATCATTGAGGATTCCAATGCTACGATAGACAAGAACATTAAGCTGGTCAACGGTGGGCTACGTTCTAAGTTATCGGCAATCATGGAAATCAATAAATGTGATGAAAAAGAAGCCCAGAAGGAGCTGGAGAGGATTGCAGGAGATAATCAGATTGATGTGGATAATGTCAATTGGACAGATGTGGAGGGTGAAAATGAATCAGAATCGGAACATCGTGAAGAAAATGAAGAAACCTCCAAAGAAGAGAAAAACAGTAGGGATTCTGATAAAAAGGTTTCTGGGAAAGATAAAGCGTAGGTGGTTTAAATGCTAACAAGGGGAGAAAGGCAGGAAATATCTGATTTTGGCACTTCAGTCTATGAAGATATGGAAACCCTCATTATGCAGAACATTATCCGGCACATACAGAACTACGACCAGCCAATAGACTCAGATACCTGGTTAATGCAGAAAATGGCCGAAATAGGAAAATTGAATGAAGAGAATATTAAAATCATTGCAAAAGCTGCAGGGCTTGGAGCTACAACGGTAGAGCGTATGCTGCAGGAAGTAGTAGATATTGTGATGGAGAGAGTAGAACCAGGGCTGACCGAGTTGGAACGTCAAGGGATTGTGAAGGGTACAGTTCCTGTAAAAGAGAGTAAGAATGTTCGAGAAGCTGTAAAAGCAGTCAGAAGCCAGGCGATAGACTCTTTAAATCTTTGCAATACAACCATGCTGTATAAAGCGAGAGATGTATATAAAAAGCTGGTGCAGTCTGCGGTAGATAAAGCAGAAGAAATTACCAATAAGCAAGAATTTCTTGATGTTCTGGGGAAGCATGTAAATGCAGAAGCTATAGGAGCAGAATCCAGGCAGCAGGCAATCAGGGAAGTTATCAAGGAATTTAACCAAAAAGGAATCCCAGCTTTTGTGGACAAAAAAGGCAGGGAGTGGACCCCGGAAGCGTATGTTTCTATGACGCTTCGTGCGACTGCTGGAAATGTCGCCAATAAAGCAACTTTTGCCAGAATGGACGATAGAGGCTTAAATCTGGTACAGATGAGCAGTCACCCTGGAGCCAGACCTAAATGTTCAAAAGACCAAGGGAAGATATTTGACCGGAATAATGGAAGTGGATATACAACCGATTTGCATAACAAAAAGGTGAGATATTATCCTTTGAAAGACTCATCTTATGGAGAACCAGATGGAATCCTTGGTATTAATTGCGGACATCACCCAGTACCTTTTATACCCGGCATATCCAGAAAACGCTATTTCCCTACGGAAGATTTTGAAGAGAACGATAAACTATATAAAAAGATGCAGATTCAAAGGAGTATTGAAAGGGATATCCGGAAACAAAAAAGAGAATGTATGCTTTATGATGAGATAGGAGATAAAGAAGCTTTTGAGGCGGCATCTGTAAAATTAAAGCAAAAAGAAGCACACATGAAAGAATACCTACAGAAAAATCCTAAATTAGTACGGAGGAAAGACAGAGAGCAGGTTATCGGGTTTGACCGGAGTAACAGTGCCAAAGCGGTAGCTGCAAAGAAAGCCTATACAAAAGCAATGGAAACTGATACAATACCAGTAAAGGATATTAAGATTCCAAAGAGTGTTGGGGCAAAATTCAAAAATTATAAGGTTGTAGATAAAACAACAGGTGTAGAATATGAATTTGCTCCGGGAACCAGAATACAAAACGGAGAAGTTTTTGCCGGAAAGGGTACGAAGCATCCGCTTCATGAAGGAGTTGCAGAAGGCTTATCGAAAGAATTTGGCGGAACACCATCAAAATGGCAACATGCAAAAGGCTTTGGCATATTACAGGACGAAGAAACGGGAGAGGAATTATCGGCAGAAGTACACTGGTTCCAGGAAGAAACCGTTGGGAAGGTTAAGTTTAAGGTAAAGAGGTGGCTGGATGATGAAGGTTAAATTCATTGGAAAGACTGAATTTTTAGTTTTAACAAACGGGAAAATATATGATGTGATGTCTGTAGAGAAAGGTTTTTACAGAATCGTAGATGACTCAGGAGAGGATTATTTGTATCCTCCAAAATATTTTGAAGTTGTAGAAGAATAACCACCAGTCGTAATGGCCGGTGGTATTTTTATATCCATTTTCAGGAAAGGGGTGGTACAGCTTTGATTGTAGTAAATATTACACCAACTGGTCTTACAGTAGACGGCCATGCAGGTTATGCAAAAACTGGAAATGATATCATTTGTGCAGCGGTTTCTGTTCTGACACAGAATCTGGTAAATTCCGTAGAAGCGCTTACGGAGGATAAAGTTCTTTGCTACATGGAAAACGGGCACATGGATATAAAATGGGAGAATCTTTCAGAACAGGGAAAGCTGCTGGTGGATTCTTTTTTTATTGGCATTTGTGGAATATCAAACACATATGGCGAGAACTACGTGCAGGTATGCATGGGTGCCGACGGGCGTTAAACGGAGAAATGGAGGATAAAATGAAGTACAAAAATTTAAAGGAAAAGTATAATGCCTGGAATTTGCAGCTTTTTGCAGATGAAGGTGGAGAAAATGACGCAGACGAAGATGGCGGAGAAGATGAACCGGAGGAAGACGAGGGAGAAGACCCGGAAGAGAAGAGATTCTCACAGAAAGAGGTTGATGAAACCGTAAAGAAAAGACTTGCCAGAGAAAGACGGAAATGGCAGAGAGAACGGGAGAAAAGAACCCAGAATGAAAACTCTGAGAGCGCAGATGAAAAAACGCAGGAGGCAGAATCAAAAGCTTCTAAGTTGGAGGTAAAGGTAGCCTGTTTTGAAGCTGATGTTGCCAAAGATTCCGTAGACGATGTGGCAGCTCTTGCACACGCTTACATGGAGGCAGATGATAGCCTTGACCTGGAAGATGCCATTGAAAAAGTGGTGAAAAAGTATCCGCACTTCAAAAAAGGCGGCTCTTCCGAAGAATCAGAAGATGAAACAAGAGGGAAATCATGGGGAGAAAGACAGAGGGGAAAGAGAACCACAGTTTCCGGAGTGGAAGCTGCTTTCCTTAAGAAAAATCCGGGACTTAAAATTTAGGAGGTAGAACATGAAATTTAAAATCTTATTATTACAGTTATTTGCACATGAACACCAGGAAAGATGGTCTAAGCTGGTGCTGGCCAAACTCAGAAATGAACTGGTGTTAAAAGACGGGGTAGTATTTAACAACGATTACGAAGGCTCACCGGCAGCAGGGATTGTAAAAATCCCGGTAAGAGATGAGGAGGTAAAGGTCAGCGACTATGACAAAGCCAATGGAATTGACGGCACGCATGGTTCCACTGCTTACACAAATATGCCGATTACCAAGGATAAGGCAGTAAATGAAATCATTGACGGATACGATGCAGAAGCAGTTCCGGATAATCTGGTGGCAGACCGTCTGGATTCTGCGGCTTACAGTATGGCAAAACAGATTGATGCTGACGGTGGCACTACTTTATTGGCAGCAGCAACAACAGACAATGAAACCGCATTAACCAAAGACAATATCTATGAAAAGATTGTAGATATCCGTACCAGAATGAACAAGGCGAATATCCCAAACGATGGAAAACGTTATCTGCTGGCTCTTCCTGACGCAATGGCTTTGATTTTAAAATCTCCGGAATTTATCTCAGCCTCTTCTCTGGGTGATGAAGTAAAAGTCACCGGAGCAGTTGGAAAGATTGCCGGATTTTTGGTCATTGAGTGGAATGACACCACTGCAAACCTGCAGCTTTTAGCCGGACACCCCCGTTTTGCTACCAGAGCCATGGATTTTGCAGTAGATATCCATTTGCAGGATTTAAGCGGTTCTGGCAAGTATATCGGGGCTTCTGCGGTGCAGGGACGTAAGGTGTATGATCATAAGGTTTTACGATCTGTTGCAATCCGCGCTGTATATTCCCCGAATGGCTTAGTTCTTGGCGCTGCACAGGGCACAACTGCAGGAAAGCCAAAGTTACAGTAGTGTCCGGCAATTCCGGAACCACTTATGCATACAAAAAGAATCCGGCAGAAAGAGTGACCTATGGAACAACTAAAACGACATATGCCGGAACAGATTTAACCAGTGGAACTACAGAAATCGACGTAAAAGAGGGAGATATCCTGGAAGTTGTAAATCTGGTAAGCTCCAAGGTAACAGCCGTAGGATATTATACCGTTAAAGCAGGGGACATCAAAACTGCGTAAGAGGGAAGCAAAATGCTTTATGTAGATGAAGAATTTTACTTAAATATTTTTCGTGGGGAACCAGTCCAGGAGGCTGATTTCCCTGCCCTTGAAGAAAGGGCTGCTGAGCTGATAGAAGAGATGTGCAGGTACCGGATAAACCCTGAAAACTTCACAAGCTACAGCGAAAGGATACAGATGCTTATCAAAAAAGCTGTCTGTGCAGAAATAGAGTACCTGGACGCTAACGGAGGTTCTGAGATGGACAATGGGGCTGACCTGCAAAGCGCCGGACTGGGAAAATTCAGTTTTACAAAGACTTCTTCAGAAGGTAGCAGCGAGCAGAGCCTTTATGCACCAAGAGCAAGGAGGCTTCTGGCGCCTACTGGGCTTTTATACAGGGGAGGCGGAAGCGTATGAGGGCGATACCGAAAAGTTTCCTGATACATGAAGCCATACTGTTGCAGGAAGTTCCAGGAGAATGGGGAGCGGAGAGCCTTGAAATAATTGCTGAACTGAAACGTATCCGCATAGAACCGTCCAGTAAGCTTGTACGGGATAAAAATAATGTGGAATGGCAGCTTTTGGCGGTCATGTTTTTTGATTGCAGGAATAGTTCTCCAAGGGACTTTGAGTTCAAAGAAGACCAGATAGTGGATTTTCACGGGCTGAAACACAGGATTGTTTCCATAGAACCATTATATGATAATAAAAAACTTCATCATTGTGAGATAGGAATGGTGCGATATGCCGGCAAAAGTGATAATCAAAATAGACAAGGCGGCAGAGGCGGCGAACATCAAAATGGCTGGCGATGAGGCATTAAGTGATGTCAGAGATGATATCATTGATGACATCAACCAATATGTTCCGGTGCAAGGCGGAAAACCTCAAAATGGAGGTGGAGGAGGACTACAAAGCTCTGCCAGAATGCACTCTGACCAAACTGCCCATAAAGGAAAACTTACTATCCGTTGGGATACTCCTTATGCCCAGTATCAAAACAAGGGCGAAGTCATGAAAGGAAGGCCAGGACCTACCCGTACTTATGGGCCGGAGAAGCTAAAATACACCAGCGAAGCTGCGAAAGCAGAATGGGAAAAATATGCAGAACAAAAACATGGAGAAGATTGGGTTCTTGCAGTGGGAAAAGGAATAGAACAAAGATTGGGGTGATGAAATGGAACCGTTGGAAGAGCTTATGTTGAATATAAAGAAAAAATGTGGGGAAGACCTGAAAGAAGAACTCAATCTGGCAGAACTTCCGGAAAAGGGAGGCTTATATGCAGAACTTGGGGCAGCCACGGAAAAGAGGTATATTCGCATGTCAATCAGGGAAATACATGCCCCTGTTCTGCTTATGTGCAAAGGCACTGATGAGCCGGAAAGTATCCGTGTATTGAGCAGGATATGCGATTATATGAAAAAAAACAAGCAAAAACTGAAAGGGCTCACCTACAGAGTAAAAGGAATAAGTGTACAGTCTGGTCCTCATAAGACAGGAAGAATGGAAGATGGACAGGTTGTTTATTCCAGCATTATCAACTTTGAAATTTATTGAGAGGAGAAAACAGAATGAAATTAAAAGAATTAATGGGAAACTACAAACCAGAAACGGATTATGAAGGATTTGCAACTAATGACGATTACGTTCTGGCAATCGATGCGGGAGAATCAACCTCTGAAAATGACTTTGAGGTTGTAGAACTTGGGGTTTCCGGGTTGGATTCCCAGATGAACCCGATTACACAGGATAAAACCTATATCCGTGCCGGACAGTCCACCATGAAAACAGGAACCCAGAGAAGCTTTAAGGTGTCCGGCGATAGATATATCGGGGATAAGGCTCAGGATTTCATGCTGGCTCACAATATGAAATATGGAACCGGAAACGGCGTTGTGACAGATTACGTTTATTTTTGCCTGCTGAATGGAAAAGGCGAAAAGGGAAAGGTGTCCATTATTGTAAATAGTGATGGCTCTGGCAATGCTGGAGAATCCTCTGCGGTCGATATTGAACTGAAAAAATCCGGTTCTTTACCTACAGAATATACATACACTCCGGATAATGCAAGAGCAGCCGTCAGAGCTAATGCAAAGGAGTAGGAGAGGCATATGAAAGTAAAATTATTAGGCGTAACGCTGAACATGAACGTAGAAGAACTTGCAAATCCGGATATTGCTAAAAAGTATGAAGACGGAATCGCAAGAGCCTTAATTGAGATTGTAGATGCAGGAGAAGAAACGGTAGGGTCAGAAGGAATCCGGAAACAGTGCCAGGCAGTGATTGATACATTTGAAGACATGTTTGGAGAAGAGGATACCAAAAAAGTACTGGGGGAAAGGACTAATATTTTCCGGTGTTTAGATGCCTTTGACGAATATGTTAGTCTGTACTCCGATGTGGTAACACCGGCTATTAATGAACGGGCAGAAAAGTACAGAAGAGCCCGTCTGAATGAACGCTAATATTATCCTGAACCGGCTTCCGGACAGAGTAGAAATTGGAGGTAAGGAATATCAGATACGTTCTGATTTCCGAACCTCTATTTTGTTTGAAGCTATGATTCGGAGTACATTGAATGACAAAGAGAAATTAATACAGATGCTACACATGTATTATCCTGTTATTCCACAGGAAACGGGAGAAGCAATTAAGAAAGCTGTATGGTTCTATAACTGCGGAAGAGAGCCGCAGAAAGAGCAATGTGAAAAAAACCACACCAAACAGGAGTTTAAAAGACATAAAACTTCTTATAGCTTTGAACAGGACGCACCTTATATTTATGCCGATTTTTTGAGGGAATATAAAATAAATCTTCGGAGGATTGAGAGTGAGGAACTTCATTGGTGGGAATTCAACGCTTTGTTTGATTCTCTTTCAGAAAATAGCAAGATTAAGAAGATTATGTACTGGAGGACCTGTGACACAGCAGGAATGAGCAGGAAAGAGGTACAGCGCATCAATGAACTTCGGAAATACTACAAACTAGAAGATGAATTGTCATGCAGCGCAAAGATTTCTCTTGCTCAAAGAAATCAGCGCATGAAGGACTATGTGCAGAAGCGCTTCCAGGAGGTGAACAGACGTGTCGAAACATAAAGTAGAAATAGATGTTTCTTTGAACATGGACGGGCTTTCGAAGGATTTTGATGCCTTAGAGAAAAAAGCAAAGGCTGGGACGAAAACAACGGTTTCGGCAGTTAGTCAGCTGGCATCTGTTATGGAGGAAACCGGAGCAGCTACAAAAGGAGCCGGACAGGATTTTGAAAAAGTATCCGATGATATGAAAAAAGCGTCTAAGGAAACTTCTGAGGAGATAGAAGACCTAAAGAAGGCCATAGACAACACAAAAGATAGCACAGAGGGGTTAAAAGATTCTGAAAGGGAATTTGGAAGGCAGTCCAGGGAAACAGGAAAAAACCAGGAGGAATTGGGGGAAAAGACAGAAGAAACCAGACAGAAATTAGAACAGTCAAGAGAAAGCTTCCTGTCATGGGGGAATGTGGCAAAAACGGCAGTGAAAGGCGCGACGGTAGTCACAGGGATTTTATTCGCTGCCATGGGAACCGCAGCTGGTGTTTCTGCCAAATTCGGAACAGAATATAAGCAAGCCTCAAATACTATACAGACTTCTACGGGAGCGACTAAAGAAGAGATGGAAGGGCTCTCGGAGGTTATGAAAAATGTCTATACCGGAAATTTCGGAGAGGACATGAACGAGGTTGCGCAAGCAGTTGCTACTGTGAAAAAAAGTCTTGGGGGTACAGACCAGGAAATTCAAAAGGCTACAGAGGCTGCTTTTGGTTTCCGTGATACCTTTGGCTATGATATCTCTGAATCTACAAGAGCTGCAAGCATGCTTATGAAAACCTTTGGTACAGATGCGGAACATGCTTATGATTTAATGGCGAAAGGCGCACAGAAGGGGTTAGACTTTTCGGGAGAAATGCTGGATTCTATCATAGAATATGCACCGCAGTTTTCTAAAGCCGGACTGTCAGCAGAGCAGATGTTCAATATCATGGCATCAGGATACGAAGCAGGAGCCTGGAATCTGGATAAGGTAGGAGATGCCGTAAAGGAATTAAATATCCGTCTGGTAGATGGTTCTAAGACAACCGCAGAAGGCTTGGAAATGATTGGCATGAACGCAGACGAAGTTGCAAAGAAAATGTCAGAAGGCGGAGAAACGGCTACCGAAACTTACAAGCAGGTTGTAAAAGGTCTTGCCGAAATGGACGATAAGCAGGCTCAGAACATTGCAGGCGTAAATCTTTTTGGAACCATGTGGGAAGATCTTGGTCCTGGTGTGGTTGAGCAGCTTGCTGTGATGGAAGGGGCATATGATGACGTAAAAGGCACCATGGAAGAAATTAACCGAGTAAAGTATGATGATGTCGGAAGTGCCCTGGAAGCTTTGAAAAGGAAAGCGGAGGTTTCTCTCTTACTTCCTATTTCGGAAAATATCATGCCTGCAATTTCTAATGCTACAGAAGCAGCAATTGGATACATTGATGAGCTGGCAAATGCGTATGAAACCCAAGGAGTCAAAGGGTTAGTAGAAGAGGCTGGAGAAATTTTTGCTGATATAGCTACGAATGCTGCCGAACAGGCGCCGGAAATGGTAGATGTGGCGGTGAACTTTATAGATAATACAGTAAAAGGATTACAGAAGAATAAAAGAAAGCTTGCCAATGCAGGGAAAGAACTTACAAAAGCTTTGTGCGGTGCAGTTGTGAATTTACTTCCAAAAGAACTTCAGGAGCCTGTAGAAGATGCCATGGACAGTCTGGTAGACAGCATTACCGGGGGCGGTATCCGAAACGGGGTAAAGACCTTTTCTAATATTTTTGAGAATGGGTTTGAGGTAGTGGCCAAAGTAACAAAAACGGTATTGCCACCATTTATAAAAATAGTAGATAAGACAGCTGATAACCTGGATATCTTAATTCCTCTGGTGGCAGCAGGAGCCGCCGCATTTGAGGGGTACAAGGTAGTAGACGGTGTGACAGGTTCAATCAAAGCGTCTGCGAAGGCAGTTGAACTGTTGGCAGAAGCAGAAAAGACGGGAACGGTTGCACAGTTGGCCTCTACAGGGGCTGTGAAAGCAAAAGATATAGCCGTAGCGCTTCTTACCGGCAAGATTAAACTGGCAACCGTAGCACAAACAGCCTGGAACGCTATTATGGCAGCGAATCCTATAGGGCTTGTGATTACGGCGGTCGGAGCGTTGGTGGCTGGATTGACAGTTTATAAACTGGCTACAGATGATTCCAAAGAATCCCAATACGCCTTAACCGAAGAACAGAAGAAAGCCAACAAAGAAATCCATAAACAGTATGAGGCTTACAAGGAACTGGATTCTGCAAGAAAAGAATCAATGGAAAGCATCGATGCCGAATATGGTTATCTTACAGAGTTAAACGATGAGCTGAAAGGGTTGATAGATTCCAACGGACAGGTAAAAGCCGGATATGAAGACAGGGCAAATTTTATTGTCAATCAGTTGTCGGAGGCTCTTGGCATTGAAAAAGAAAAAGTCTGGGAAATCATTCAGGCCAATGGAAGTTTGGGCGATTCCATAGACCAGATTATCGAAAAGAAAAAAGCAGAAGCCCTTTTGACTGCCAATGAAGAGGCATATGCAGAAGCAATTAAGCAGAAAGACAGTGCGCTTAAAAGCTACACGGACAAGTTATCTGAATACGAAGCAGCACAGAAAAAATACAACGATGCACAGGAAGCGGCAACAAAAGCTCAGGAAGAGTACCAGGAGATTTTAAAGAATTCACCGGAAGCCGCATCTGCTCATCAACTTGCCAGCCGGGAAATTTATGAGGCTGCAGATGAGGCAAAGGCGGCATATGATGAAACAAAGAAAACTCTTAAAGAAGCAGAAGAAACTTATGTTGGATATAATGCGACAATTCAGAATTATGAAGGTTTATCCAGTGCAATTATTTCCGGCGATGCCGCAAAGATTAATGAAGCAATGCAGAATATCCAGAATAGCTTTATCACTGCTGAAACCGGGACAGAAAAAAGCCTTAAAAAACAAGTCAAAAATACGGAAGACCATTATAAGGCTATGAAAAAGGCTGTAGAAGACGGGACTCCGGGTGTTACGCAGGAGATGGTAGATTCTGCAAAACATATGGTGGATAAGTCTAAGGCAGAACTGGACAAGCTTCAGCAGAAGGCAAAGGAATCCACTGAAAAAGCCGGAAACAGCGCCGCACAGGGAATTGCAGGAACAACCCCTCATATGATAGAGGTTATGGAAAACCTGGCACAGTCGGCAATGGATACATTAGATTCAAAATCTGGAGAATTTGAGAAGACGGGAGAAGATTCTGGAGAAGCCGTGAATCAGGGGTTATCCAGTAAGAAAGCTGATATTGATAAGACCTCAAAGGAGATTGCAGATTCTTCCAATAAACAGCTTGGCAGCGCAGATACTAAAAAAACTGGCGAGAGAAAAACTGATGAATACGATAATGGGGTTGCCAGTAATAAAGGAAAGATTGAGCGGACTTCGAAAAATATTGCCGATTCCTCTAACGAAAAGCTTGGCTCTGCAGATACTCAGGGCACAGGAAGCCGAAAAACCAAAGAGTATGATTTAGGAGTTGGAAGCAATAAAAGCAGCATAGACCTTACATCAAAGGCTATTGCCGATTCCTCTGATAGCTTACTCGGAAGTGCAGATACAGGATATACCGGGCGAAGAAAAGGTTCTGAGTATGATAATGGGTTGGGAAGTAATCGCTGGGGCATAGATTCCACTTCCCGATGGCTTTCAGATACAGCAAATGCAGGAATGGGTTCTTCTAATACAAGGGCTACAGGTGAGAGTCAAGGCGGAGAGTACGTTTCCGGTGTAGAAAGCAACGATCGGGGAGCAAATGCGGCGGGAGCGTCATTGGCGGAAAATGCCGATTCCGGCGCACGGTCTTATGACGGTTATGGACCCGGTTCGGATTTTGGTTCAGGCTTCACTTCAGGAATAAGAGATTGGTTTTCAGACGCTGTAGATGCAGCAACAAGTTTGGCTTCAAAAGCCTTCAATGCGGCAAAAAGATGGTTGGATGAACATTCTCCATCAAGAAAGACGAGAAAAGTAGGACAGTATTTTAGTGAAGGCTTTGCTCTGGGCATTGAAGATAAAGAAAAAATGGCTGAGAAGGCTTCTGAAAATCTTGCGAAAGCGGCTCTTGATTCTGTGGAATTTCCGGAATTTAACCTTGGAATGAATTCAGAAGAAATACAAGAAGCTGTGGGATTTATAAATGAAGCAGTTTCCAGGCGGGGAGAGATTTTCGCAAGGACGGCATTTGCGGTGAATGCAGAAAAATATGAAAAACAGCAAAGTGACAGGCTGTCAGACAGAGAAATCCAGGCAATCGGAAAAGCTGTCGCTGATGTTGTGAATGACCGCATGGAAGAATTTAAGTTTGTGGTAGGCACCCGGGAATTTGGACGAGCAGTAAGGGAGGTTAAGAAGTGAGGATTTATTATAAAACTGGAACAGGCAGTGAGATTATAAATTTAGACCAGCCCCCTTACTGGATGCAGACAGGGGATTTCTTGGATTATGTCTGGGAGTATGAAATATCAGGTAGGCATATCGGGAAACTACGAAAAACAGTCCAGGAAAAAGAATTTACCATTACTGTTTTCGGAAAGACAGAGGAAGAATACGCCCATAATATAAATACGCTGCATCAGGCTTTTGAAAGAGATGTTTTGAAGAATACCCCAGGAAGGCTTTATTTTGGAGAGTATTACCTTTCTTGCTTCGTCTATACCAGTGAAAAGACAGAATGGGAATACGGCTGCAATTCCATGGATAACACTCTGGGAATTATAGAAGCAAATTCATTTTGGAGAAGGGAAACTACTCATCGTTATCTTCCACAACAGAAACCAGTAGAAGGGGACGTCCAAAATCCAGATATTTCAGGGGAAAAACTGGAAGGGGAACTGCTCGGGCATGGAGCTGTGGTAAAAGATTTCCCATTTGATTTTTTGAAGCCATCTAATCTA
>ENA-ORTP01001552-ORTP01001552.1-human-gut-metagenome-genome-assembly--contig:-NODE-1552-length-22673-cov-2.731718_pt1 | contig 22673 bp, 19 predicted proteins | sample MGYA00241913_ERZ509190 | MGnify/ENA primary metagenome ERZ509190 (study PRJEB26280, sample SAMEA2338839) | human gut metagenome | biome: human gut; feature: human-associated habitat; material: faeces...
TACAAAATATGAAAAATCTGTCCTGAAAGTACGCAAGATTGCCAGAGCTTATCAGGCAGAAATGGAAAAAAGTCTGGAAGAGGAAATGCCAAAGGCAAAGAAAATGTACCAGATGGGAACCAAGTATTACCACGATGGTGATTATCCACAGGCGGCAGCCTGTTTTATGAATGCAGTGGAACTGGCGGAACACCGGATGGCCTATTACAGTCTGGCCATGATGTATATGGAAGGAAAAGGTGTGGAAAAATCATTAAGTGAAGCGCTTTTTTACGTCAGACATGCTGTGGTAAAAGGAGCAAAAATCGCAGAACCGCTGGAAAGAGAAATTCTGGCGCAGTTAAAATAATATCAAAGTAAATCTGGAAAAGAAAAATCAGGAAAGGATGGAAGTAATGAAAAAGAAGATATTCGTGGCAGGGATGGCGCTTGTCCTTGCGGTGGGAATGCTTTCCGGCTGTGGAAAAAGTCAGGGAGCAGCAGAAAAAACAACAGAAAACGCAGCGGCAGTTAAGGTAGACTACAGCAAGGGATTAAAGGAAGACGGAACGCTGAAAGACAATGATGGTTCCTATGTGAAGCTGTGCGATTATGATGCGATCAAGATTGATAAAAATGAGGTGGCGGTCACCGAGGAAGAGGTGCAGACGCAGATTGATTCTCTGATGCAGGGGTATCAGACCACCGAACAGATTAAAGACCGGAAAGTGAAAAAAGGAGATACCGTAAATATCGATTATGTGGGAACGGTAGATGGTAAGGAGTTTGATGGCGGAAGCGCCGACGGATATGATCTGACCATAGGTTCCGGTACATTTATTGAAGGTTTTGAAGATCAGCTCATCGGGCATAAACCGGGAGAAAAAGTGGAGGTGAAGGTCACCTTCCCTGAAGATTATCCAACAGAAGATCTGGCGAATAAAGCGGCAGTATTTGCTACGATGATTAATTATATTGCAAAGACGGTGACGCCGGAGTTGAACGATCAGTTCGTGAAAGAAAAACTGCAGGATAGCTATGGATATACTTCCGTGAAGAACATGAAAAAACAGATCCGACAGGGACTGGAAGATAATAAAAAATATAATTACATCTGGACCTATATGATGGATAAATGTACCTTTGCAGAGATTCCTGAAGAACTGGTCAACGTACAGCTGGATGTGATGCTGGATGGATTAAAAGCAAATCTTCAGGCACAGGGCGCCACCATGGAACAGTATTTAAAGAGCAGCGGATATGAGGATGAAAACGCATTAAAAGAAGCTTATTATACAGACTGTGAAGAAATGGTAAAGACGTATCTGATTGCCGACGCTGTTGCTGCGGAAAAGAAACTGACTGCCAGCGACGACGCGGTAAAAGAATATTTTAAAAAGTTTTATAAAACAGAGGATTACAGTTCCTACGTGGATTATTATTCCAGACCATATATTAATCGTACCGTGTTGAATAATATGGTCACAGAGTCCCTGGCGGAAACAGCGAAAGTAAAATAAACTTTGGCGCCGGTGCATAAAGGAAAGAATAAAAAGGAAAGGGTTGAGACAGGATGAAAGAAACAAAGAAATTAAATCGTGTTTTATTAAAATTAAGTGGAGAAGCTCTCGCGGGAGAAAAAAAGACAGGTTTTGACGAAGCGACAGTTCTGGATGTGGCAAGACAGGTAAAAGAAGTGGTAGACGCAGGCGTTCAGGTGGCAATCGTCATCGGCGGCGGTAATTTCTGGCGGGGAAGAACCAGTGAAAATATGGACAGAACCAAGGCTGACCAGATTGGTATGCTGGCTACGGTAATGAACTGTATTTATGTTTCCGATATGTTCCGCCATGTCGGACTGAAAACGAAAGTATACACACCGTTCGTGTGTGGGGCGTTTACGGAACTGTTTGCCAAAGACGATGCCGTGGCAGAACTGGAACAGGGAACGGTAACGTTCTTTGCCGGGGGAACCGGACATCCATATTTCTCCACCGATACGGCGACGGCATTAAGAGCTATTGAGATTCAGGCTGACGCCATCCTGCTGGCAAAAGCCATCGACGGTGTCTATGACAGTGATCCGAAAGTAAATCCGGAAGCGGTAAAATATGATGAGATTTCGCTGGATGAAGTTCTGGCAAAGAAATTAGGGGTAATCGATCTTACGGCCACCATTATGTGTCTGGAAAATAAGATGCCGTTGATGATCTTTGGCCTTAATGAGGAAAACAGTATCGCTGAAGCCATGGGCGGAGAGTTTAACGGCACATATGTGACGGTTTAACTGGAAAATATCCGGCGGGAAGCAGGGAAGTTTCTCAGGGGATAATTGGAAAAATATTGACAAAACAGTGCGATTGTTGTAAATTAATTATATATTTCAGCGGTATCTCTGAGAGGAATCTGTCCGCCGGGGAGATACAATAAAGACGATTATAAATTTCAGGAGGTTACATTATGATAGAGAAGTATACGGAGAAGATGCACAAATCCATCGAAAGTCTGGAGAGAGAATATAATGGTATTCGTGCCGGAAGAGCGAATCCGCATGTTCTGGATAAGATTAAGATTGACTATTACGGAACACCGACACCATTACAGCAGGTGGGAAATATTACGGTTCCGGAACCGCGTATTCTTTGCATTCAGCCATGGGAGACTTCTTTATTAAAGGCGATCGAGAAAGAACTGCAGCAGTCAGACATCGGTATTCATCCGACCAATGACGGAAAAGTGATTCGCCTGGTTTTCCCTGAACTGACAGAGGAACATAGAAAAGAGCTGGTGAAAGATGTCAAGAAAAAAGCAGAAGCAACGAAGGTTGCCATCCGTAATATTCGAAGAGATGCCAATGATTATCTGAAAAAGGCAAATAAAAACAGTGAAATTACGGAAGATGAGCTGAAAACACAGCAGACAAAAGTCCAGAAAGAAACAGACAAATATATTAAAATTGTTGACGAAACGATGGAGAAGAAATCTCAGGAGATTTTGACGGTTTAGAATCTTTATGGTCAAAGCTTCTTAAAAAAGAAGTCGATGAGACGAATGATTTTTCAAAACCAGGCAGCCGGTATGACTGGCTGTCTGGTTTTTTCCATAGGCTGAAGTTTGGGTAAACACAGGTTTATCCGGCCCGGCCACGTGGGAAAGTGATGTGTCAGACTGATCTGTACAGGAGGATAAATAGTGGAAAAAGAGTTAAACGGAAAAATGTGTCAGATTCCTGCGCATGTGGCGATTATTCTGGATGGAAATGGGCGATGGGCGAAAAAACGCTTTATGCCGAGAAACATGGGACATTCTCAGGGCGCGAAGGTGGTAGAACAGATCTGTGAGGATGCCTGGAATCTGGGAATTAAATATCTCACGGTTTACGCTTTTTCAACAGAGAACTGGAACCGTCCGGAGAAAGAGGTTCGTGCTTTGATGAAACTGTTGCGTAAATATCTTCAGGATTGTATTGAAAGGACTTCGAAAAATAACATGCGCGTCCGTGTGATCGGAGAAAAAAGCAGGTTGGACGAGGATATTCGTATGGCCATCGAAGAACTGGAGCGGGTATCTGCAGCCAATACCGGGCTGAATTTTACCATTGCTTTGAATTATGGAAGCAGAGATGAGATGGTTAGAGCCATGCGAAAAATGGCGGAAGATTGTTGCCTTGGCAGGAGAAAACCGGAAGAAATCACCGAAGAGGTATTTTCCTCCTATCTGGATACCAGCGAACTGCCAGATCCGGATCTGATGATCAGAACCAGTGGGGAACAGCGCCTGTCCAACTGGCTTTTATGGCAGCTTGCGTACACGGAATTTTATTTTACCGATGTTTTATGGCCGGATTTTAATAAAAAAGAATTAGAACGTGCCATAGAGTACTATAATACAAGAGAAAGAAGATTCGGTGGTGTTTGACCGAGAGGTGTTGTATGTTTAAACAAAGATTGATCAGTGGAATAATCCTGGTGATTATTGCTTTTGTTACCCTGTATTTTGGAGGAATGCTGACGCTGGTGGTCACTGCAGGCATTTCCCTTATCGGTATGTATGAATTATTAAAAGTGATCCATATGGAGAAATCTCCGCTGGGGGTAGTTGCGTATTCGGGAGCCATTTTATATTATCTGCTTTTATGGCTGGGGCTGGATCAGTTTATCGTACCGCTGGTATTGCTGGTTCTGATTTTGCTCTTTAGCGTATATGTGTTTACTTTTCCCAGATATACTATTGACGCTGTGGCTATCACATTCTTCTCCCTGTCCTATGTTACCCTTATGCTGTCCTGCATTTACCGCATAAGAATACTGGAAGACGGCGCTTATATGATTGTTCTCGTATTTTTAAGTGCCTGGGGAAATGATACGCTGGCTTACTGTGCGGGAAGATTGTTCGGAAAGCATAAGATGTCGCCGGTACTGAGTCCGAAAAAAACCATAGAAGGCGCCGTGGGCGGTGTTCTTGGCGCGGGACTGTTGGGCGGACTGTATGGTCTGTTTGCCAGACATTTCATTACGGTAGACTTTAATCTTATTCCGGTCTTTGCCGTTGTCTGCGCCGTAGGCGGACTGATCAGTATCGTAGGCGATCTGGGGGCTTCGGCCATAAAAAGAAACTATGAGATAAAAGATTACAGCAACCTGATTCCAGGGCATGGAGGGATACTGGATCGTTTTGACAGTATTATCTTTACGGCTCCGATCATTTATTATTTATTAGTATTGGTGGTGGGATTAGAATGAAAAAAATTGCAATTCTTGGTTCTACCGGTTCCATCGGCACACAGACCCTTGATGTGGTAAGAGAACATCCGGATGAGTTGTCTGTGGTCGCTTTGGCGGCAGGACGAAATAAAGAAAAATTAAGAGAACAGATCAGGGAGTTTCATCCAAAAGTAGTGAGTCTTTCCGAGGAAAAAATGGCCCTGGAAATGAAAAAAGAACTGGCTGGAACAGGCGTCGAGGTTCTTAGCGGCATGGAAGGACTTATGGCTGTGGCCGGAATCGAAGAAGCCGATGTAGTGGTCACCGCAGTGGTGGGAATGATGGGGATTCTCCCGACCATGGAAGCCATTCGTAAAGGGAAGGATATTGCTCTGGCCAATAAGGAAACGCTGGTTACCGCCGGGCATCTGATCATGCCGATGGCAAGAGAACATCATGTTTCCATCCTTCCGGTGGACAGTGAGCATTCTGCCATTTTCCAATGTCTGTATGGGGAGAGACAGAAGGATGTGGATAAAATTCTTCTGACAGCCTCCGGCGGTCCATTTCGGGGAAAGACCCTGAAGGATTTAGAGAACGTTACCCTGGAGGATGCACTGAAGCATCCAAACTGGTCCATGGGACAGAAAATTACCATTGATTCTTCCACCATGGTGAATAAAGGACTGGAAGTGATGGAAGCCCGCTGGCTGTTTGATGTGAATTACGACCAGATTGAAGTGGTTGTACAGCCTCAGAGTATTATTCATTCTATGGTACAGTTTGTCGATGGCGCCATTCTGGCTCAGTTGGGAACCCCGGATATGCGGGTACCAATCGAATATGCCCTTTTTTATCCGGAGAGAAGAAGTCTGCATGGAGAAAGGCTGGATTTTTCCACCCTGCAGAGCATTACCTTTGAAAAGCCTGACATGGATGTGTTCCGGGGACTGGCTCTGGCGCTGGAGGCCGGAAAGGTCGGGGGAACCATGCCGACCGTTTTCAATGCGGCCAATGAAAAAGCCGTGGCGAAGTTTTTACACAGAGAAATAGGATATATGGATATTATTCGTTTGATTGAACAATGTATGGAAGCCCATCAGTGGAAGGATAATCCATCGCTGGAAGAGATACTGGACACGGAACAGTGGGTATATTCCATGATAAAATAGGAAGGATGAAGCATGTTAAAAATTATTCTGGCGATTATTATTTTCAGCCTGATCATCATCGTGCATGAACTGGGACATTTTCTTCTGGCGAAGAAAAACGGCATTTGTGTGGAAGAGTTTTCCATAGGAATCGGTCCGACTATTTTTGGTATACAGAGGGGAGAAACGAAATATTCCGTGAAATGTCTTCCTTTTGGCGGTTGTTGTGTGATGCTGGGAGAGGATGGGGACAGTAATGACCCGAGAGCTTTTGGAAGTAAATCGGCCCTGGCCAGATTTTCGGTAATCTTTGCGGGACCATTTTTCAACTTTTTGCTGGCCTTTGTTCTGGCGCTTTTTGTCGTGGGTATCGGCGGCGCGGATCCGGCGGTGGTTGGTAAGGTAGATCAGACCAGCGCAGCTTATGAAGCGGGGATTCGAGAAGGAGACCGAATCCTTCGTCTGGATGGTTCGAGGATTTATAATTTCAGAGAAATCAGTCTGTATAATCTCGTGCATACGGACACGCCGAAAGTGGATGTCACGTACGAAAGAGACGGGCAGAAGGAAACCGTGACCGTTGACCGGCATCGACAAAATGGCGCTTATTTACTGGGAATATCCATGACCGGCGACAGGGAGGAGATTGCTGTCGGGCCGCTGGGAATTTTAAAATATGGCCTTTTGGAAGTGCGTTATCAGATTAAATCAACATTTGTCAGTCTGAAATATCTGTTCAGCGGAAAAGCATCCGTGAATGATTTATCCGGCCCGGTAGGCATCGTGAATATGATCGGCGATACCTACGAGGAATCCATCAGTTACGGCGTCATGGCGGCAACGATCAGTCTGCTTGGTTTTGCTATTTTACTCAGCGCCAATTTAGGGGTAATGAATCTTCTGCCGTTTCCGGCTCTGGATGGAGGAAGACTGGTATTCATTATTCTGGAGATGATAAGAAGAAAGAAGATCCCTCCGGAAAAAGAAGGAATGATTCATTTTGCCGGACTGGTCGTTCTTCTGGCCTTTATGGTCTTTATCATGGCCAATGATATTCGGAATATTTTCTTTAGTTAATGTATATTTTGCCGCAGGGAGACCTGGTGGGGCTATCCCTCCGTTTTCCTGCGGCAGTTTTATGATGGTGCAGAAATTGTAATAAAGGAATTTTTTCCTGCACGCAGATGGAAAAGGAGAGGAACAATGTACAGAGAGAACACAAAAGTCATTACGATCGGAGACCGCGTTATTGGCGGAGGTAATCCGATTTTAATTCAGTCCATGACCAATACAAAAACGGAAGATGTGGAAGCTACTGTGGCCCAGATTCACGCTCTGGAAAAAGTGGGGTGTGAAATTATCCGTTCCACAGTGCCTACGTTGGAAGCGGCAAAGGCGCTGGGAAAAATAAAAAAACAGATTCATATTCCAATCGTTGCCGACATCCACTTTGATTATAAGATGGCGGTGGCCGCCATTGAAAACGGGGCAGATAAGATCAGAATTAATCCGGGAAATATCGGTTCCAGTGAAAAAGTACAGATTGTGGTAGACAAAGCCAAAGAATATGGAGTACCGATCCGTATCGGAGTCAACAGCGGTTCTCTGGAAAAAAATCTCATTGAAAAATATGGAAAAGTTACGGCGGAAGGTCTGGTGGAGAGCGCATTGGATAAAGTCCGTCTGATTGAAGCGATGGGCTATGATAATCTGGTAGTCAGCATTAAATCTTCCGATGTGTTAATGTGCGTAAAAGCCCATGAACTGCTGGCGCCGCAGTGTCCGTATCCTTTGCACGTGGGGATTACCGAAGCAGGCACCGTTTATTCCGGCAACATAAAATCTGCGTTGGGCCTTGGTCTGATCCTTCATCAGGGTATCGGCGATACGATCCGGGTATCCCTGACCGGCGATCCGGTCAACGAAATCGTGACGGCAAAGCAGGTATTACGGACGCTTGGTCTGCGTAAAGGGGGAATAGAAGTGGTTTCCTGTCCAACCTGTGGAAGGACAAATATTGATCTGATTTCCCTGGCCAATGCGGTGGAGAAAATGGTCATGGAATTTGATCATCTGCATATCAAGGTGGCTGTGATGGGCTGTGTGGTCAATGGACCGGGAGAAGCCAGAGAAGCAGATATTGGCATTGCCGGAGGAGTTGGAGAAGGCCTGTTGATCAAAAAGGGAGAAATCGTGCGAAAAGTCCCGGAAGATCAGCTCCTTTCCGTACTTAGAGAAGAACTGGCAAACTGGAAATAAAACAGGAGGATAGAATGTCGCTCAGAATCATCATGGGAAGCAGCGGGCAGGGAAAAACTACGCATATTTTGGAAGAAGTGATCCGGCTGTCCAGAGAAAATAAAAATCAGATGTATTACATTATTGTGCCGGAACAGTTTAGTCTGGAGATGCAGAAAAAACTGGTGGAAAGTCACCCGGACAGAGGCTATGTGAATATTGATGTGTTGAGTTTTTACCGATTGGCTTACCGGGTCTTTGATGAACTGCGTTTTTGGCCGAAAGATATTCTGGAAGACCTGGGCGTATCGCTGATCCTGAAAAAGATTCTGCCAGAACATGAGGAAGAATTCCCCTTTTTTAAAAAAACTTTGCGAAAAAGCGGATTTGTGGACGAATTAAAATCCATGCTCATGGAATTTATCGGTTATGGAATAACCAGGGAGCAGGTGCAGGATCTGGACGACGGACGTCTGGCCGACTATCCCGGACTGGAATATAAGTGCCGGGAACTGGGAAAAATCTATGAATATTTCGAAGAGGAAATATCCGGTCGGTTTATGGTGGCGGAACAGATTTTGGATGTATTGTGTGAAATGGTATCCGATTCACGGCTTTTACGGGAAGGAATATTTTATCTGGACGGCTTCACCGGATTTACTCCGGTGCAGAAAAAATTCATAAAAGAATTACTGAAAAATTCCAAAGACGTTCATGTTTCCCTGACCATGGAAGACACCTCGGAAGAAGAAATCTTCTCTTTCAGCGCCAGAACTCTGCAAAGTCTGGCAGAACTCTGTCGGGAGTCGGGAGTGAAGATGGAAGAGCCGCTGGTGCTGAAACAGGAGAATCCACCGAGATTTCATCACCGGGAGCTGATTCATCTGGAAAAAAATCTGTTCCGTTCCGGATGGGAAAAAGATGAAAACCCGGTGGAACATATTCATCTGACTTCCTGCAAAAATCCGGAAGCAGAGGCGGAATACATTCTTCATAAAATTGAAGCAATGGTGAGAACGAAAGCTTATCGTTATCGGGATTTTGCCGTTTTGACGGGAAATGTGGAGGAATACCAGTCCATTTTTCAGAGGAAAGCAGATATTTTGCATATTCCATTATTCACAGATACAAAAAGGCGGGTTTCTTATCATTCCGGGGTGGAAACGTTGCGTTCACTTTTTCATCTGGCGGTTATGGATTATTCTTATGAAAGTGTATTTCGATATTTAAAATCCGGGATGTCTGCTTTTACAGATGAAGAAACGGACATACTGGAAAATTATGTGCTCTGGTCCGGCGTCCGGGGATATGGTATGTGGAAGAAACCCTTTGTCCGCCGGATGACGCAACTGGGAGAACAGGGAGAAACCATACAGAGGCTGCGGCAGAAGCTGCTGGAAGAAACACAGGAGAGTGTGTTGGCGCTTCGTGATCGGCATAAAACTGTCCGGGAAAAAATGACAACGGTTTATGAAACGCTGTGTCATCTTCATTATGACCAGAAACTGGACGAGGCCGGTGATCAGGCCGAAGCAAGAGGAGACTATGTCCGGGAAAAAGAATATCGTCAGTTGTTTACGCTGATTTTGGAATTAATGGATAAGATTGTGGGGATTTTCGGAGAAGAATATCTTCCGGCAGAAGAACTGGAAGAAATGATGGATGCCGGACTGGATGCTCTGGAACTGGGAACACCGCCCTTATCCATGGATCAGGTTCTTCTGGGAGATTTAAAAAGAACCAGATTGCCGGATGTGCAGGTGTTGTTTCTGGTGGGCGTGAATGAAGGAAAAATTCCTCCGGCACTGGAAGACCGGGGTATCCTTAACGATGAAGAAAAGCAGATTTTAGATAAACTGGGCATGACCCTGTCTCTTCCGCTGGCCGAGCAGTCTCTGGAAGATGAATTTTATCTGTATCTTGCCCTGACGAAGCCTGCGCAGGAATTATATTTTACTTATGCCCGTCAGGACAGCGACGGAGGAACTTTATGGCCGTCTTCTCTGCTGAAAACCTGTATGGAACTTTTTCCGGCGCTGCCGGAAAAAACGTATCCGGAAGAAGAAATACGATATTATTTTAATGAAGAGGACAGCAGGGATCTGCTGCTTTGCGGCCTGCAAAAATGCCGGGAAGGAGAACCTCCGTCCAAAGCCTTATCGCTTCTGGTAAACTACTGGTATGAGAAAGAGGATTTAAGACCAAAACTGGAGGAACTCTGGGAACAGACCAGAGCAAGAACCAGGCAGGAACCTTTGTCGCAGGAAATCGTTCAGGCATTGTTTGGTCGGGAACTCGTTGGCAGCGTAACCAGACTGGAGCGGTTTGCAGCCTGTCCATACCAGTATTATTGTATTTATGGGCTGGGACTGGAAGAACGACCGGAGTATAAAGTTCGTGCCGTTGATCTGGGAAATCTGTTCCATCAGGCTTTGGAAGGTTTCTCCACAAGAGTAAAACAGTCAGAATATTCATGGAAAACGATACCGGAAGAACTGGCAGAGACATGGATTGACGAAGCCGTGGAAAAAGCTGTCGGCAATGAAGTGAAAGAGGTGCTGGATGGCACTGCAAGAAATCAGTATAAGTATCAGGTCGTCTGTCGAATCCTCAGGCGAACAGTGAAAATATTAAAACTGCATTTGAAGAACAGCCAGATGGAACCGGATCGTTTTGAATTACATTTTGGACGGACGGATCAGATGGAATCCATACGCCTTCCGTTAAAAAACGGAAATCGTATGCGGCTGGAAGGATTTATTGACCGGGTGGATGTTTGTGAGGAAGAAGACCGCGTTCTGCTCAGGATTATTGATTATAAATCAGGAAATCAGACGTTTGATCTGAATGAACTGTATCATGGACTGCAAATGCAACTGGTGGTGTATATGAATGTCGCTACGGAATTTTACCAGAAAGAAACCGGAAAACCGGTGGTGCCGGCCGGGATGTTTTATTATGGAATAAAAGATCCCATCGTCCGGGCAGATGCTTTTACGGAAGACACGATGCTGACGGCCTATCGTATGTCCGGTTATGCCAACAGCGCCCCGGATGTTCTGGAAAAACTGGAAAATCTGGAAGAGGGAACCGATCGTTTTATTTCCGCATCCGTCCGCATGACGAAAAATGGTACGCCTTATAAAAACGCACCGGTAATGGATACAGAAGATTTTCAACGAATTGGCAGGTACACCAGACGAAAAATCATGGAAATGGGCGAGGCGGTTTATGCTGGAAAACTCAATGCCCATCCCTATAAAAATGAGAAAAAAACATCCTGTGATTACTGTCCGTTTCAGTCGGTCTGCGGTTTTGACGCCAGCCTGGAAGACGATGCCTATCGGCAGATGAATAAAGAATCGGCACAGAATATACTGGAAGAAATCAGAAAGCAGGTGGATTAATGGAATATACAAGAGAACAGGGACTGGCAATCCGCCTGAGAGAAAAAGATATTCTTGTCTCTGCCGGTGCAGGGGCAGGAAAAACGAGGGTGCTGGTCAACCGTCTGGCTGAGATGATCATGGATCCGGAAAAGCCGGTCACCGTGGATCGTTTTCTGGTCATGACCTTTACCAATGCGGCTGCCGAGGAAATGAAAGAAAGAATTATCGGAGAACTGAATCAGCGGCTGGAAAAAGACAGGGGAAACCGCTATCTGCGAAAGCAGATCCGCATGGTGCGGCATGCAGACATTTCCACAGTGCACAGCTTTTGTAATCATCTTATCCGTACACATTTTCAGGAAGCGGGCATCGATCCGGCCTTCCGTATAGGGGAAGAAGGCGAATTATTCCTGCTTCGGCAAAAAGCGATGGAAGATTTACTGGAAAAAGCGTATAGCGATCAGAGGGAATCTTTTTTAAAGCTGGTGGAAGCGTATGCTCCGGGAAAAGACGATCACGGAATCGAAACGCTGATTGAAGAACTGTATCGTTTTTCCAGAGGTTTTCCCGATGGGCAGCAATGGTTTGTCCAAAAGCAGAAAGAACTGGATAAACTGGAAAATCCGGACACCCTGGAAGATACCGGAATCATGCGGGAGATGATGATAAAGGTAAGACGGGTGCTTTTGGAATGTCAGGAACAGCTTGCAGAGGAACTGGAAGTTTTTGGAGATAATCCGGAACCAGAACGTTTTTTTTCTCTCATGCAGGAAGACAAAGAGATGATCGAAGAACTTCTGGAGATACAGGGGTTTGCTTCTTTGGGCAAAGCCCTGAAAGAAGCGCGTTTTGCTTCTTTACCAAGGGCAACCAAAAAAGAAAAAGAATGTCCTTTCCTGGAAGAAATCAAAGCGGTGCATAAGTTTGTGCGGGAAGAAATACAGGAATTGTGTACGTCTTTTTTTCTGGAAGAAAAAGAAAAACTTTGTCGGGAAAATCGTCGCCTTCGTCCTTATATTGAAGAATTAATTCGGTTGGCCGGAGAATATGAAGAATTATATTTTTCCTATAAAAAAGAAAAAAATGTTTATGATTTTGACGATCTGGAACATATTGCTCTGCAGATTCTGGTAGAATCTTATGCAGAAGACGGAACGCCAGTGCCCTCGCAGACCGCAGATGAATTATCCCGAAAATACCAGGCAATTTTTGTGGATGAACATCAGGATACCAATATGGTACAGGAAACGATCATCCGGACAATCTGCCGGGAGGGAAGAAATCATCTGTTCGTGGTGGGAGACGTGAAACAGAGTATCTATCGTTTTCGTCAGGCCAGACCGGATCTGTTTTTGTCCCGCTATGAGGCTAATAATAAAACCGAGGAGGCGGTGAACATCGAACTGCGGGATAATTTCCGCAGTGCGCCGGGCGTGCTGTCCTTTTGTAATACGGTATTTCAGCTTCTTATGGAGAAGTCTTTCGGCGGGGTAGAGTATACCGGTGAGATCGCCCTGAAACCAGGAGAAAACGGCCCTATGGCTGAAGAGAAAACAACTTCGGAATGTATGCTGCTGGTCGATGATGAGGAAAGACAGAATCTGGAGACAGAAGTCAGCAGGCTGGAAGGAGAAACCGCCATGATTGCCCGTCGGATGCAGGCTCTTCGGGAAGAAGGCTATCGTTTTAAAGATATGGTGATTCTTCTTCGTTCGGGCGCAGGAACAGCGGAGGAAATGGCAGACATACTGAATCGGTACGGCATACCGGCCATGTGTGAAAGCCATACGGGATATTTTCAATCCAGAGAAATTCAGCTGGTGCTGAATTATCTGGCCATTGTGGATAATGTTTATCAGGATATTCCCATGGCTTCGGTGCTATTGTCATCCATCGGAAAATGGACGGAAGAAGAAGTGGCTTCCCTGCGTACGTTGACGGCAATTTCCACCAGAAAAGAATATGCCCTTTATGATTTGCTTCAGCTTTATCTCGTGGAGGGAAAGGAAGAAACCATAAAAAAGAAAGCCGAAAGTTTTCTGGAACAGCTTTGGTATTTTCGGAGGAGAAAAAAAGAGATTTCTCTTCACGACTTACTCTGGGAAATCTATACAAAAACCAATATTTATTATGATGTGCAGATGATGAACGAAGGGCAGCAGCGAAAACAAAATCTTCTGATGCTGCTGAAAAAAGCAGAAGATTATGAAAAAACAGTTTTTAAGGGTCTGTTTTATTTTCTTCGTTATATTGAACAGCTTCGAACTTATGAAATTGATCTGGGGGGAAATACCTTAACAGAAGAGACTGCCGATGTGGTTCGGATTATGACGATTCATAAAAGTAAAGGGCTGGAGTTTCCGGTGGTTTTTGTCAGTAATCTGTCCAAAAAATTTAACCTGATGGATGGAAATAAAACCGTACTGCTGCATCCGGAGATGGGAATAGGAATGGAATATGTCAGTCTGGAAACAAGAATCCATCATCCGTCCTTACAAAAAAAGGTCATTCGGGAAAGACTTTTAAAGGAAACGCTGGAAGAAGAACTCCGGATTCTTTACGTGGCCATGACCAGAGCCAAAAAGAAACTGATTCTCACCGGCGTGGTATCTTCAGAAGATCTGGAGAAACGTCGGAGAAAAATCCCGACACTGGAGCAAAAGATGAACGCCCGCTGCGTCATGGATTGGCTGCTTCCGATCCAGGATCAGTTTATGGTACAACGGGTACATTTTCATGAACTGGAAAAACAGTTGGAGAAGGAAGAAAATACAAAAGAGAAAAGCAGTCTGAAAGAATGGATGGAACGGGAAAGTATCCACGGGGACTGCTCTCTGGTAGAAAGAACATTTTCCTATGTATATCCCCACCGGGAGGCAGTGGAATGGAAAAGGAAATATTCGGTTTCAGAATTAAAAAGACTGTCCATGCGCGCTCCGGGAGAAGGGGAAAGGCAGGATGTTCCCGGAGAGCAGCCGGAGGGACTGCCAGCGGTTTTGTCTGCCTGGAAAAAGGGGGAAGAAGAAAAGGAGACGCCTAAACCGGCATTTCTGGAAAAAACAGAAGAAAAAATTTTACCGACGGTCAAAGGAACCATTATCCATAAAATTATGGAATTGCTGCCATTTGGAGAGATTCATCATAAAAAAGATCTTTATGACGCACTGCAGAAGATAGAAAAAAGTTATCCGCCATCGGCGGAAATTTCCATGGCGGCCGTGTACCGTGGTGTGGAAGCCTTTCTTTTTTCTCCCATTGGTGAAAAAATTGCCGGGATGGACAGAGCAGGAAAGTTATATAAAGAGATTCCCTTCACCGTTGGTCTGCCGCCTTCAAAGGTATGGCCGACCCAAAATCAGGAGGAGATGGTGATCCTTCAGGGTGTAGTCGATCTTTGTGGAGAAACAGAAGATGGACTGTGGTTGTTTGATTACAAGACCGACCGGGTGCGAGAGGGGCAGGAAGGGCTTTTACTTGACCAATATCAGATGCAGATGTTATATTATAAGACAGCCCTTGAACAGGTTTTCCATAAAAAAGTAAGCAAAGGTTATCTTTATTCCTTTGCGTTGCAGAAATATCTGGAAATATCCTGGGAAAGATAAAAAACAATCGTGAGATAAACGGGGCAGGTGGGAGAAAGTATGCGGAAAATTTTTAAATATCTTACCCATCGTATGGTGATCGTTTCCTTGCTGATCCTCATACAACTGGGTTGGTTCGCAATTTTTTTTATTCGCTTCACTTCCTATAACCAGATGATTTCTGCGGCATTTCGGATCCTCAGTGTGCTGGTGGTGATCTTTCTCATCAGAAAAAATGATAATCCGGCCGTAAAAGTGGCGTGGATTGTGGTTATTTTGCTTTTTCCTCTGTTTGGCGGTCTTTTGTACCTCTACATCGGCGGAAAAAAACCTCTGCGCTATATGCGTAGAAAACTGGAAGAAACGTTAAGAGAAAGTGCAAATTATCTGGTTTTTGATCAGAGTATCACACAGACGTTGGCAAAAGAGGATGAAATTGCGGCCGGACAGGTCAATTATCTGGAGCAACAGTCCGGTTTCCCGGTATATAAAAACTCGGACGCCATTTATTTTCCTTCGGGAGAAGAATGTTTTGAAGTGATGCTGGAAGATTTAAAAAAGGCGGAGCGTTATATTTTTCTTGAATATTTTATTATTGAAGAAGGCATCATGTGGAATTCAATTTTAAATATTCTGGAACAAAAGGTAAAAGAAGGCGTGGACGTCCGGGTCATGTATGATGATGTGGGCTGTGCTTTTGTCCTGCCTTCGCACTATGATCGGATTTTGCGGGAAAAAGGCATAAAATGTGTGGTATTTAACCGTTACATTCCTGTTTTTTCCACGGTCTTTAACAACCGCGACCACCGGAAGATCCTGGTCATTGATGATAAAGCAGCCTATACGGGCGGCATTAATTTTGCCGATGAATATATTAACGAAAAACAGAGGTTTGGTTACTGGAAAGATAATGGTGTCCGGCTCAGAGGAAAAGCAGTGCACAGCATGACCATGATGTTCCTGCAGATGTGGAATACTTTTTCGGCAGACAAGATGGATTACCGGAGATTTTCCTATCAGAATATTCCGGATATTGCACAAAAAGGTCTCATTCTGCCTTATTCCGATCATCCGCTGGATTCTGAGTTTGTCGGAGAGAGCGTATATCTTAATCTGATCAATAACGCGGTCCATTATATTTATTTTTTCACCCCGTATCTGATCATTGATAACGAACTGGTGACCGCCCTGATTCTGGCAGCTAAAAGGGGAGTGGACGTCCGGATCATTACCCCGGGAATCCCGGATAAAAAGATGGTATTCCTGGCAACGCAGTCCTATTACCCGCAGCTGGTGGAAGGCGGGGTCCGGATTTTTCAGTATCGACCGGGATTTGTCCATAGTAAGGTAGCGGTTTGTGATGATAAGTATGCTACGGTGGGAACCATTAATCTGGACTACCGCAGTCTGTATTTTCATTTTGAGAATGGCGTGTATCTTTACCGGTGTCCGGCAGTGATGGACATTAAAAACGATATTATAAAAACACTGGAAGACTGTACGAATATTACGCTGGATCTGTGCCGGAAAAATATGTTTTTCCAGTTGGTTCAGGGGATTTTGCGTATTTTTGCTCCGCTGTTATAAAAGGAAAGATTAACTTTTGGTGAGAAAACGCAGCAATGAATAAAGAAAATATTCCAAGAATAAAGATGAGGAAAAAACGGATGAGGACATACGAGAATTTTGCCCGTGTTTACGATGAACTGATGGATGATGTGCCCTACGAAGCGTGGGCAGATTTTCTGAAAGAAATACTGGAAGAACAGAAGATTCCCGGGGGACTGATGCTGGAACTGGGGTGTGGAACCGGAAAAATGATGGCGCTCATGGCGGAAAAAGGCTATGATATGATTGGCGTTGACTATTCTCTGGATATGCTGCAGATTGCCAGAGAAAGAACGCAGGATAAGGAAGGTTCTTTCCTTTATCTCTGGCAGGATATGCGGTCTTTTGAACTATATGGGACTGTAGAAGCCATTATTTCCATCTGTGACAGCGTAAACTATGTGACCCGGGAGGAAGACCTGGTGGAAGTCTTTCGTCTGGTCAATAATTATCTGGAGCCGGAGGGGCTGTTTATTTTTGATTTTAATACAGAATATAAATATAAAGAAATCATCGGAGAACAGGTGATTGCAGAAGACCGGGAAGACGTCAGTTTTATCTGGTATAATGAATATGATGAAGAGGAACATCTTAATTATATTGATCTTCGCGTTTTTGTGCAGGAGGAAGAAGATCTTTTTCGTAAATTTCAGGAAGAACATGTGCAAAAGGGGTATACTTTAAACCAGATGAAGCGGTTGCTGGAAGCCGGCGGACTGGAGTATGTGGAAGCTTTTGACGGTTACGGGAAACAACCTGCCCATGAGAAGAGCCAGAGAATCGTTCTGGTGGCCAGGGAGAAGGGAAAAGGAAGAAAAAAAGAAGGAGAATAACATGAAAGATTATATTATCCGCGGTATGGCGGCCAATCATCAGGTTCGTTTTTTTGCCGCATATTCTAAAAATCTTGTGGAGGAAGCAAGAAAAAGACATGAGACCAGTCCGGTGGCCACGGCGGCGCTGGGCAGACTGCTCACCGGCGGCGCCATGATGGGCGCCATGTGTAAAAATGATACAGATGTGATAACGATACAGATCAAATGCAGCGGTCCCATCGGGGGACTGGTGGTGACAGCGGATGCAAAGGCCAATGTCAAAGGATATGTTTATCACAAAGATGTGATGCTGCCTCCGAGCAAAGAAGGTAAACTGGATGTGGGTAAGGCGCTGGATCTGGGTGTGCTGACGGTCATCAAGGATCTGGGATTAAAAGAACCTTATTCCGGACAGACCCATCTGGTTTCCGGAGAAATCGCAGAGGATCTGACCTATTATTTTGCCGCATCAGAGCAGATACCAACTTCTGTGGCGCTGGGAGTTTTGATGAATAAAGACAATACGGTACGTCAGGCCGGCGGTTTTATGATTCAGATGATGCCGTTTGCAGAAGAAAAAGTCATTGCAGCGCTGGAAGAACGTCTGAAAGAGTTTTCCTCCGTGACCAGTCATCTGGATGCCGGAGAGACACCGGAAGATATGATGGAAAAACTGTTTGCGGGATTTGATATGAGTATTGAAGATAAGATTCCGGCACAGTTTTCCTGCAACTGTTCAAAAGAAAGAGTGTCCAAGGCAGTGATCAGCGTGGGAAAAGAAGAGCTGACAAAGATGATTGAAGAAGGGGAGCCGATAGAAGTGAACTGTCATTTCTGCAATTCCCACTATCATTTCAGCGTGGAAGAACTGAAAGAAATGTTAAAGGCCATTGGAAAATAATCTTTTCCAACAGCCTTTTCGTAAAAACTTTAGTTTGCAGCTTCGCTGGTATGAAGTTTGATCGGAATATAGCCCCGACGCACTTTCTGCGCAGCTTTTTCCGGTTTTTCTTCTTTTATTGAAGACTCTGGTTCTTCGGAAATATTTTCATCGATGAAATCGAGATCAGTATCGTCTTCAAATAAATCTTCTTCTGTACAGTCATCAAAATGATCTTTCAGAAGCTGAAAAACCACCAGGAAACTGACAAGAGCACCAAACATTGTTGTCATGATTAAAAAAAACTTGGATTTCTTCATGGTACCATCCTTCCTGTAAGATAAAACAAGAATGTTTTATTTACGATATAGTATTGCCTTTTCTCTATATTCTAATACTTTTTGCAGAGAAAATCAATCATCTATGGCGGTTCTGTAAGAAAGACAGGAATGGAATACCATAAACAATCATGCGGCATAAAAACGGGAGGGAAAAAAATGAGTTATGCAGATAAACTGTTCATAGAGATGTGCACGGATATTATTGAAAATGGATATAGTACAGAAGGAGAAAAAGTACGTCCAAAATGGGCGGATGGGACTTATGCCTATACCCTCAAGAAATTTGGCGTAGTCAATCGCTACGATCTGTCCAGAGAATTTCCGGCAATTACCCTGAGAAAAACGTATATTCGTTCAGCCATTGATGAAATCCTCTGGATCTGGCAGAAAAAATCCAATAATGTTCATGATCTCAACAGCCACATCTGGGATGAATGGGCCGATGAAGACGGTTCCATAGGGAAAGCATACGGCTATCAGCTGGGAGTAAAACATCAATATAAAGAAGGCATGATGGATCAGGTGGATCGGGTCATCTATGATCTGAAAAACAATCCCTTCAGCCGCAGAATTATGACGAATATCTATGTGCATCAGGATCTGCATGAGATGAATCTTTATCCCTGCGCATACAGCGTAACTTTTAACGTGACGGGAAATAAGCTCAACGCAATTCTTAACCAGCGTTCACAGGACGTGCTGGCAGCCAATAACTGGAATGTGGTACAGTATGCCGCACTGTTGATGATGATCAGTCAGGTGACAGGTTTTGAGCCGGGAGAGCTGGTGCATGTGATTGCGGACGCTCATATTTATGACCGGCATATTCCGATTGTGAAAGAATTGATCAAACGACCGGTATTCCCTGCGCCGAAAGTGACTTTAAATCCGGAAGTCCATGACTTTTATGATTTCACGGTCGATGATTTCACCATCGAAGATTATGAAACAGGGCCGCAGATTAAAAATATACCGATTGCGATTTAAAAAAGAAAAAGGGGAGAAAGCCATGCAGTTAATTGTTGCCGCAGATAAAAACTGGGCCATTGGAAAAAATAATCAGCTTCTGGTGCGTATTTCCAATGATATGAAAAATTTCCGCCGGCTGACGGAAGGAAATGTGGTGGTAATGGGACGAAAAACACTGGAAAGTTTTCCGGGAGGACAGCCATTGCCGAAAAGAACCAATATTGTTCTGACCCGTCAGAAAGATTATGACGGAAAAGGTGCGGTGGTCGTACACAGTCAGGACGAACTGAGAGACGAACTGAAGAAATACGATACGGAAAAAGTATTTATCATTGGCGGAGAAACCATATACCGGATGATGCTGCCATTTTGCACCAGAGCGCTGGTAACCAGATTAGATTATGCCTATGAGGCCGATACCTGGATGCCTGATCTTGATCAGGAGGAAAACTGGTTTTTAAAAGAAACAGGAGAAGAGCAGACAAATTTTGATCTGATTTATCATTTTACGGTATATCAGAATAAGAATCCACAGGTATTTTAAGGAGAAGAGCATGCCGTATATTGGAATAAAAACGGATAAGCAGATGTCCAAAAGGCAGGAGAGGGTACTGAGTGAGGAACTGAGCCGAGCCATTACGCTGCTGCCGGGAAAAACCGCGGAAGGGCTCATGGTTTCTGTGTCGTCAGATGTTTCTCTGTTTAAGGGTGGAAGAGCGTTGGAAAATGGCGCCTATGTGAATGTAGTATTGAAAACCGGGCCATCCCGGGAAGAATGCGAACGGCTGAATACAGAAATCTTTGCCATTCTGGAAGAATATCTGCGTCTTCCGGCGGAGAAAGTTTATGTGTCTTTCTTTTTTTGTGATCTGTTTGGCGTAAACAGAAAGCTAATATAAATATAGAAGGAAAAAAGAAAAACACGACGAGGAAAAAAGAAAAGTAAAGAAAAAGGAGCAATAGAATGAGTGGAAGAACGAAGGAAGAATTGAAGGGAGTATCCCTGTTGGGAAATCAGGGGACGAAATATCCGCAGGATTATGCGCCGGAATTACTGGAAACTTTTGTGAACAAACATCAGGATCATGATTATTTTGTCAAATTTAACTGTCCGGAATTTACCAGTCTTTGTCCGATGACCGGGCAGCCGGATTTTGCCTGCCTGTATATTTCCTATGTGCCGGATGTCAAGATGGTGGAGAGTAAGTCTTTAAAACTCTATCTGTTTAGTTTTCGTAATCATGGGGATTTTCATGAAGACTGCGTCAATATTATCATGAAAGACCTGATTGCGCTTATGGAGCCAAAATATATAGAAGTATGGGGAAAATTCACACCACGGGGAGGAATATCCATTGATCCTTATACCAATTACGGAAAGCCGGGCACACCGTGGGAGGAAGTGGCTTTTAATCGTCTTGCCCAGCATGATCTGTATCCGGAGAAAGTCGATAACCGATAAAAATACGAACAAATTTTCGCCGAACACTTGTTTTGCCTGGCGGGATATGCTATACTGTCGGCAGAGAAAAACAAAAGAGTCCAACAGAGAGTAAGAGTATTTTTTAGAAAGGATAGAAGCGGATGAGGACGGGAGCGGTCCCCGGTCCGCGCCCACGGATTCATGTGGGACAGGTATGGATGATGAATAATAGTAATAGAGAAGATAAGATCACGGCATTGAACAATGCAGTTGCAGCCATTGAGAAGAATTTTGGAAAAGGTTCGGTGATGAAACTGGGCGATGCTTCTGCGAACATTAACGTGGAGGCCATTCCCACAGGCTCCATCAGTCTGGACGTGGCTCTGGGTGTCGGTGGAGTACCAAGAGGAAGGATTATTGAAATCTACGGACCGGAGTCCAGTGGTAAGACGACGGTTGCCTTACATATGATCGCCGAAGTACAAAAGCGGGATGGCATTGCCGGATTTATTGATGCGGAACATGCTCTTGATCCACAATATGCCAAGAAAATCGGCGTGGATATTGACAATCTGTACATTTCTCAGCCGGATCATGGGGAACAGGCGCTGGAGATCGCCGAGACGATGATTCGCTCCGGCGCTTTGGATATTGTCATTATTGACTCGGTAGCCGCTCTGGTGCCAAAAGCGGAGATTGACGGAGATATGGACGATCTTCAGGTGGGTCTCCATGCCCGTCTGATGTCCAAGGCCATGCGAAAACTGACCGGTGTCATTTCCAATTCAAACTGTGTGGTGGTCTTCATCAATCAGCTCCGGGAGAAAGTCGGCGTGATGTTTGGTAACCCGGAGACCACAACAGGAGGCCGTGCGCTTAAGTTCTATGCCTCGGTGAGAATGGATGTGCGAAGAGTGGAAGCCATTAAACAAAACGGGGAAATCGTCGGTAACCATACCCGGGTAAAAATTGTAAAAAATAAAGTGGCGCCGCCTTTCCGTGAGGCGGAGTTTGACATTATGTTCGGTCAGGGAATCGCCAGAGAAGGGGATATTCTTGATCTGGGCGTAAAGGTTGGCGCTGTTGGTAAGAGCGGCGCATGGTATTCCTATGAAGGGGAGAAGATCGGTCAGGGAAGAGAAAATGCCAAGGTATTCCTGAAAGAACATCCGGATATTATGAAAGATGTGGAAAATAAGGTCAGAGCGTTCTATCATCTGCCAGCCGACGTTCTGTCGGAAGAAAGTCAGGAGAATACGGTATCCGCGGCGAAAAATGCCGGAAAAACGCAGGCAGATCCGGATGATAAAGCGTGACTAAGATGACGATTTATCCGATACACTTAAAAGAAAACGGAAAAAAAATCTACGTGGACCCGGAGGGGGAAGAAGGGGTTTTCCTCTATCCCGGGGAAATAAAAAGAGAAAGATTGCGGGAAAAAGAGCAGATCACCGGGGAAGAACTGGAGATGCTCCGCCAAAAATATGCCATACCCAGAGCCAGAAAAAGGGCTCTGGGCATTCTTGTCAAAAAGGATTGTACAGAAAAAGAACTGAGAGATAAATTAACTGCTTCTCTTCATGACAGCGTATC
>ENA-ORTP01001556-ORTP01001556.1-human-gut-metagenome-genome-assembly--contig:-NODE-1556-length-22612-cov-5.324955_pt1 | contig 22612 bp, 26 predicted proteins | sample MGYA00241913_ERZ509190 | MGnify/ENA primary metagenome ERZ509190 (study PRJEB26280, sample SAMEA2338839) | human gut metagenome | biome: human gut; feature: human-associated habitat; material: faeces...
TGCCTGCAATTATGTTGCTAAAATCACAGCCAGGAGCCCTTATCAGCTCCTGGCCGGATACTTTAAATCTTAATGTCCTCATAGCATTACCTTTCTGCTGTTGCGATATCGCAACTGCCGCTTAGCCCTCTATCATCTGTTTAAACGCCTGATGCAGGCCTGTACTTGCAAGACCGCTAAAGGCTCCGGCCAGAATGATATCCGGGCTTACACTTCCCGCAATCCAGATGTTAAGTGCTGCTCCCAGGATGGCCACCATGGTAGGGATGTATTTGTTGTCCAGGTCTTTCACCCACTTTTTTGCTATGTAACCTGTAATCAAGCAAATGCCTACAATGACCGCCACCGCATAATTGCTAAAAAATGATAAATCCATATTCTATTCCTCTCTTTCTTTTTCCAGGTCGCCAATCCTATGGTTGGCAACCTTAATCTGCTCCTGGATGACTGCCTGTGTCTCCTCCAGCTTGTATGTGCGCTCAATCACGGTGTTGTGCTTATCCACCTTCTTTTCTAGCTGTTCAATCCAGTAATTGGTCAGCTTGGCTGATGCCAGAACGCCAATAAAGGCCCCAAATGCACTGCCTGCCAGGCCGATGAGGGCCACTATGATGTCCGTGGGTATCTGCATGTCATATACCTCACCTTTCCTTATTTTGTGGTGTATATCTCGCCAGTAATCTCCTTATAATCCTCCTCAGATAACTTCCCGGCCGCCACCAGGGCCTTAAGCCGGTTAATGTTCCACAGCCTTGGGTAATACTTTATCGCTAATCCCTTTACATCCATGGTCTCACCTCCCCTTATAAATCAATACCGGCCATAATAGCCACGTAATCAATATCAGCTGTATTCTTTTCCACCTTGGCTGCCTCCCGCGGCTGAAAGAGCGTCAGGAGCGCCACACGGCCATATACAGCCTCTGTGGTGACGGCGCCATCCTCCGCGTACTGCTCTGGAGTGATAAGATAGTGGTCGTCAATAGACTTAGGGTTGCCCAACACGGTATAGCCATCGTACACGGCTAGGGTTCCGCCATCCACATTGACAGTCTTAATCTGCTCCGTGGCTGCGGTGTCATTAAACACGCCCACGATATCCTCAAGTGCCTCATCCGTCTGGAAAATAAGCCGTAGAGTGCCGGGCGTGGAGGAGGTGCCGCCGATGACCAGCGGATACTCCTTCCCGTTTTTCAGTAGGATTTTTTCATTCATAGGTTCATTCCTTTCCGCCCTTCCGGGCAATAAAATAAGCCCCTGGTTTAGGGACCTGGTTTGCAGGTTACATTCATATTTAAAATAGCAATTTAGCGAACAAGAATATTATCGGGACCTATAATATTCCTAATATTACAGGCGTTTCAACATCGCCGAAGAATATCGCAGGCGGATATCATAATGTGGCGAAATATAGTAATGGACAATGTATGTATTCTGCCCTAGTATATGTCTATACATCGGCTATCTCTAACTCCGTCATTGGAACCATATCCAGCCAATATGCCCCAAAGCAGGATATCAGCGCCTATGTATATGATTTTGCAGGAAAACGATTCCTCATGATATTAATATCGCCAGATGGGACAATAAAACTGCTGACGTTGGAAGGGACAGCAATACCGGAATCTGCGGTTAAAGTAAGGGGAAGTATCGTGTTTTGATAAATAATCATTTAATAGCGATTACAAGACCCGAAAGACTTATGTTTGCTGTGCCTGTTGCTTGGTTATTACCTTTAATATGTACTTGTCCGTTTTGCCATATACAAGTGCTTATGTTTATTTTAGTACTGTTATCTCCTGTAATATCAGATAATATAGGAAATACCCATCTATACGCAGATGTTTCAATATCTACAGGTATATTGGCAAAAAAATCGTCTCCGGCAACAATAGGGATATTCGCTTTTGAATAAGTCATCACAGTTATTTTGGATGCTAAATTGCTATTTATGTCAGCTTTGACCTGCTTAAGGTATGCGCTGGATGGGACCTTATTTGTTGCTGTGGACTCTGTCTGCACGATGTCAGTTTTTTTAACATAATCAGCCAGCTGTTGAGCAAGTTTCGTATTGCTCACAAGCTCCTGCGCGACTTTCAGGGCAAGGGCATTAAACAATGCCTGGGCGTTCGTATTCTTTCCTCCCCCCACAACCAGCCCCTGCGTATCAACCGCTGTCACTGACGCTGCACTACCATTAAATCCCCCAAGTCCTTCCGCAATTTGTTCCGCTTCTGCTGCACTTTCCGCGGCCGCTTCCGCACTCTGCGCCGCCGCGGTTTTACTCACCTCTGCCGCACTAGCGCTTTCTTCTGCTGCCGATGCACTTGACTGGGCGTCTGTCTTTGCTGTATTGGCTGCCTGTAACGTGGTTTCTGCCTCATTGATTGCCTCCTGCGCTGTTTCCAGGGTCTGGTTTGCTCTGCTGCTGGCCGTGTTGGCCGTATTCACTGCTCTGTTCACATTCGCTGTATTAGTCTCCACTTCTGTGTTAACTTTTTCAGCCAGCGTGATCATACTATTCCGGACATCCCGCCCATACACCGCAGTACGGAAGTCATTAATCTCTTTACTGATATCAGCCATCGTTTATCACCTCTTTCTCTTTTCCTTATTAAACGGTTTATCTGCTTCTGTTGGGCCTGTATTGCACCGGTCAGAAGGGCAATGTAATTCATATAGGGGATACAGTAATACCCATCCTTATCCATGGATGTCAACGGCAGGTCAATCCCCAGCTGCTTCTGTAACTTCTCCACATCCTGAGCCACAAAACCCATCATCGGTTCACCGGTCTCTTTCATCATAAATGATACGGGGTTCAGACCCAATACTATCGCCAGGGCCTGACCTTCCTTCAATGGTCGTATCCGTTTCTTTTTCCGCCGGTCAGATGTCTCATAGAATGAGCCGCGGAAGTCCCCCATGAAGCTACCATGGACATAGCTGCCTGTGCTGTACATACCACCGATATTAAATGACGCCCCGCTGGCCATTATCTGTTCTGATACCCTCAGGGTTTTACAATTGACAAGGTTGGCCCCTACTGTCGTATTATTGCTGGTACCGTCAAGGGTAAGGACACCTTCAGATGTCAATTTGAATCCCGGAAGGCTGATACTTCCGGATGTCATGTTAATATTACCTTCGATTATCGTTATTCCGCTTTTATCAAAACGCGCCAGTTCTTTACCATCCACATTTTTGATTACCAGAACTCCATCCTTACCAAGTCCCCCTCCTCCAAGCTCCAGCGTCCCTCCACGGATGCGGTCCGCAAGCATCGTACCTCCAGTAATATAGTCTGCTATCAGTTTTCCATCTATGGTCCATGCATTCTTATAAGGTCCATTTATCCCAGTGGTCGAAAATCCGATGCCATTCTGATTGAACTGAATTACATTTGTAGCCGTCTCCTTATCCGGTGTATTCATGATGAGGATACGCCACGGAGTGGTCGTCTTTCCGGTGTCGGGCTCTATGTTGTCAATGATGACATAGCCGCCTTTACCTCCCGTGATGAGCTGCGTAGCGTTCTCCACTTGCCGGTTAATCTCCTGGACCGTGTCCTCTGCCACTTTCTCAATGCGCTCAGATACAGCTATCTGGTTCTTGACCGTTGTTCCAGTCAGGGTCTCAGTCTGCCTCCCCAATGTAATACTGCCCTGGCCAGGGTCAAGCAGATTGATTTCCCGCCGTGTAAGCAGGAACTTCTGATTGATTCCATGAGGTCCGCTGGATACATCTGTCCAGAATCCTAATTGAAATTGTTGTACGGTGCTGTCTATGGCAGCCAGGTCCACAGCAGATACTTCCATGGATTCCGGAAGGGTTGACGCCTCTTTGAGGTATTCCCTGGCCTTTGCAAGCAACATACCGGGTTCAGTCACATCATCCCATTTCTGGTATCCCCATATCTTTCCGTACTGTTCCACAGCATCCGCGCTTTCGATGTAGTCCACTCCCCCATTGATAGATGTTATATCTACCGCCTTGGCCTGCGTCTCCCCTGACTCATCTTTGTATTCCACGTCTGCGCCCTGGGGAATCAGGCACGTTATAATCTGTGTGGCGTCAACATAGTGAGTCAAATCCAGCAGGTTTTCTCCGAACCGGATTACCTGAGTATTAACCCCTCCATAATCCCATAGATAGTCCAGATAACGCACTCCGGCCTCATGCCTGATACGGAGATAGCCTCCAAATGATTCCGGCAACTGCCTCAATAGTGTAAGCGTATCTGAAAAGTCCTGGACGCTCCACTCTTTGTATCCATCATCACCACTCACCACTATGTTACCTTTTTTAATCTGCCGGCCAGCGTCCACTTGGCTGTTGTGGACGTCAAGAAGCTGTCCTATGTATCCGTCTATACCTCCTGTATAATTAAAAGGACGCTGCTGACTGTCCAGTAGGTATGTTAGGTCCCCCTCACAGGTAACTGAGACTATATTGTCAAAGCCCTGTTCCGGCCTCCACATCCGGCCATAGAATATCCCTTCGTCATCATCATAAACAATTACCTCAGATGTAAGGACTTTCAATTGCTTATAATAAGGATGCCCTTCGTATATCTGGAAAGTGAAAGAGCCGGCGCCTCCCATCTCCTGGGTAAGCACTGGCTCAAATATCCGAAGTGTATCATCAAGCGGCTCGTATATGGGGTATTCTCCATTCATGTTTTTTACATATACCCGATACATTTACAATATTCCTCCCCTGTACGATATGGTAACCGTCCCGGTCCCGGTGAACATGAGCGGGTTCTCCCCTTCCTTTATAACGATGTCATATATCTTATTCGTTCCTTGTTTCAGTTCATAGTCCTTGCCGTCATATCTCACCGTCATAGCAGCTGATACCGTAATTTCAGGTATAACCCATCTCTGTGTGCCAGGAACGGTAAGGGACAGACTGCCAGTTACTTCCAGTTCCTTATAATCACGGATTATCCCTTTCTCAAAAGAGAAAGGGTCCCATAGCCAGTCCTCGTCCGATGCTGTAAGCTCATACTTATAAGGGTCAGCATTCACGCTGATAGTGAATGTCCCCAGGGTCCTTGCTCTGGAGTATTCAGATACCGTCATGCGACCGGCATAATAGTACATCGGGTCATCATCAAATATTAGTTTTCCTTCCCTACCATGAAAGTTTTGCAGGATTTCAGAAAACACTTCCGGCCACTTGTCCATGGGGTACCCACATCCAAAATTAAGAGTAATTGCCCTCCGCTCATAAATAATCCGTCCCGCAATCGCTGTGGAGAGGTCCAGGGAGCCATCGGCCCCCGGAATATCCTGATAAAATGTCTTTGGTACCGGCGGTTGGACACAATGTCTATTTGCCAGTGCCATCCTGTAGGTTGACAGCATGTCAATGCCGTTTATGCTCACGCTTTGATGTATCATCCTATTCGCTCCTTAAGGGCCTGTACCTGGCCCAGTTTCCGGTCCATCTGTCCCACGGTCTTGCCCACCAGGGCTTTCCCGTCCATCATGACGTACTTCTGGGAAGCAATGTCCGGAAGGTATGTCTCCAGCAATGAAATGACCTTCTGTGTGACACCGATGTTCTGTTCCCCGCCGCCTGTCATATTCATAGTCATGACGTCCATGCTCCCGGCCAGGGCTGCCATCTGGTCCGTGACACGCCACATATTTCCCCTGATACCTTCTTCAAGGCCCTGCATCATATGAGGCATCCATTCCTCGTAATAGCGGAGCGGTCCCTTTTCAGGTCTGGTAAAATGCAGATAATCAGAGACCGTGCCCGCCACACTCCGGCAGGCTGCTTCTACTTCGGACGTCTTTGCCTTGATACCCTGGATGAATCCATCCATCATATCCTCAGACCATGTGTCAGCCAGGGGGATGAGCGCCTCAATGGTTGCAGTGATTCCTTGCGACATTTTCGATACTTCCTCTATTACTTGTGGGATTTCTTCGGTTATGCCATCTTTAAACCCACCGGCAACCTGATATGACTGCATAATGCTTTCCGCAGTTGCTTCTGGAAGGGTCATTGTCTGTGCAAATAAATCATTCGCCTTTTGTAACTCTTCTTCCGTCATTTTAGCGAATACCGCAACGTATCCAGCACCTTTCGGCCCCATCTCTGCCAGTTTCTGCAATAGTCCCTGGTCAATTCCTCTTTCTGCCAGCTCTCTCAAGTTATCAGACCACTGCTCTGTTCCATCAACCTGAGACTGCATGTTTTCCAAAAGTTCATTTGTGGACATCTTGGTTTTACCGTCAAATTTGTCAAAGGTATTAATCTGACCATATATCGTTTTTTCAAGTCCGTCCTGAATCTTCTGCAGGGCTTCCTGCGCTTCTTCTGCATTTTTTACTACTTCGGAAATGGTGCTTCCGGATGAATCACGAAGTGAAAGCAATGAGTCCTCGATTCCAGAAAATGTTGCCGTTGCCTCAGTCACGGCCTTACTGACTGAGGAGTGGATGGTATTCTGTATCTCCGCTACGGTTCCTGCCCATCCGGTAATGAATCCTTTACCGGACATCTGGCCTATGTATGCGAATACCGTGGATGGAGAATGAACACCTAACTGCGTTTTTGCAGACGTGATTATTTCAGCGCACATGCGCTGAACGTTTTTCACCACCTCACTCTTTCCCGAAGTGATTCCGCCTGTTAGTCCTGCCGTTATTTGCTTTCCAATATTTGAGAATGCTTCCTGTGGCAGCCCATCTTCTGCAGCAAATTCAGTTTCATTGGCTACATCTGTCATTGCATCAACGACATCGCCCTTCCCACCATCAATTCCCCCTTCAAGGCCAGCATCAGTTTTTTCCCCTACCTTCTCCATCACTTTTGATGATGAGCTGATTTCGAGGGTATCCTCAACTGCACCTACTCCAGCGTCAGCCAATGTTTTCGCAGTATCAGAAATCTTTCCTACTCCGCTTAGAATACCAGCGGCGAGACCTCCGGAAAATTCGGTCCCTGATATTTCCATTTCTCCGGTTTTGCTTTTAACACTCTGAGTTGCATCTGTCAGAGAATTATCTGCATCTTCTGGTATTTTTGCAAGTTCCTGCCGGCTCTTCAATTCCAAACGAACGAGCTCAGCGACATACTCATCGGTAATACCTGGCGCGCCTTCCTTAACTGCTGCCCTTGCCTCAGCTAATTTTGTCTTGTAAGTTTCGCATTGTTTTTCTAGACTCTCTCTCGTAGATGTCTCAGAGGTTTGAAAGTCATTGGTTAACAGATCTAATGATTCTGATATTTTTGCCTGGTCCCCGGAAATTATAGCAGCACTCGCACCCTCGTAATTTGCAATCGTGGAGTTATACCCTTCCAGTGCCGCAGTTGCGTCCGCTAAAGTCTGATTGTTCTCAATCATGTGGTCCTTAAAGCCTGCTGTTGTTTCTCCTGCCATAATAAGTTGGTCTTGCAGGTCATACAACTGCTGCCTCAATTCATCATTTGTTCCATCAGAGGCATATTCAGCCATAAGGCGATTATATTCTGACTGCAGTTCATTTTCTTTTGCAAGTGCGTCATTATAATTCTGAGTCGCCGTCTCTGAATTTTTGGTTGCATCAAAAAGTGCCTCCCTTGCCCCCTTTTGCTTAACGATAGCCTCCGTATATGATTCCTGATAGGCATTCAGTGTGGCCTCCGCCTTTTTCTTCTCAATGAGATTATTAATCTCCTGCTGAAGTCCCTGATAATCTTTGATGACACCATCGACCATGTCAATCTCAATACCAAGTGCATTTTTCAATTCATTGACAATAAATGCTGCCCTGACCTCATAACCCTCATTGATTTTCCCGTTCTCGTCTGTGATATTCTGTAATTCCTTCCACAGCTCCTTCTCTTTTCCCGATTGCGCCTCTATGACGGATACGGATTCCTGCCTACGTTGCGACAACTCATCATAAGCGCCTTTCAGCTCTTCTACCTTTTCTTTATTCTCTTTTTCTGCCTCTGTAAGCTCCCGCGCGTCTTCGTAATAGTCAACCATATTACCCTGCGCTGCAAGAAAGGCGCCTCCTAAAACGCCAACAGCTAATGCAGTTAAGAAGAGCGGGCCTCCACTCGCAGACAATGCGGTCAATCCTCCTGATATTACAGGGAGCATCTTCATAAGTGCGCCAATTCCGGTAGAAAGCTTTCCGATGGATATAAGCAGGGGACCGATTGCTGCAACGAGTAAACCAATTTTTACAACTGTCTCCTTTTGGGTTGCATCCAGCTTATTAAACCAGTCCGTCCACTGCTGTATCTTTGCCACAAGCGCCCGTATTTTAGGTATCAGCGCGTCACCAATCGCAATTGCAGCCTCCTGCAGCTGGCTTTTAAGGATGGTCAGCTGTCCGTTGAGGTTGTCCTGCGTTGTTTCTGCCATGTCCTTTGCCGCGCCCTCTGAATTGGCAATAGCATCCGACAGTTTTTTGTAATCATCTTCGCTGGCATTTATGATGGCCAGCATGCCGCTCATGGCCTCCTTGCCGAAAAGAGTCGCCGCATATGCGGACTGTTGCTCCTGGGTAAGCCCCTCAATAGCCTGAGTCCCCAATGCTAAAGCAAGATTCTGGGCCACCTGTGCTTTATTTGTCTTTTTGGTCACTTCGATTCCCAGTTTATCCATTGCCTGTTTCTTAAACTGAGCTTCAGACATATCCTTTATCTGTTCCTGACCGGCATACATTGCAAGCTGGAAATACTTTTCTTCCTCCGACAACCCTTTAAGCGTTTCCCCGTATCCGTCAGCAATAGCCTGCTGCTCCAGGGTAGCCAGACGCTGGGCCTTCTGTTCCTCTGTGGTGACAGCAAAGGATTCCCGCAAGATTTTTAATGTCTCATCCAGAGACTTCATTGAACCGTCTTCATTGGCAATCTCAATCCCCAGTTCATTCATGACGCCTTCCATGGATTCCGTGGGTTTTACCATATTGGTGATGGCTGCTCTCAACTGGGTACCTGCCTGGCTGGCCTTGATGCCACTATTGGCCATCAATCCCACTGCGAGAGCCGTATCCTCCATAGAATACCCCAGAGAGCCACAAACAGGCGCCACATACTTGAATGTTTCGCCCATCATCTCCACGTTGGTGTTGGCATTGCTGGAGGCCGCTGCCATAACATCGGCCAGGCGCCCGGCATCCGCTGCCGTGTATCCCATACCGGTCAGGGCGTCCGTTACGATATCGGATGTGGTCGCCAAGTCTGCACCGGATGCAGCTGCCAGGTTCATGATTCCGCTGATACCGTTCAGCATGTCATCTGTTTTCCAGCCTGCCATTGCCATGTAACTCATGGCGTCTGCGGCCTCAGATGCGCTAAATTTCGTCTCTGCGCCCATCTCCCTAGCCTTTTCCCTTAACCGGTTAAAATCTTCACCCGTGGCCCCGCTGATGGCCGACACATTAGACATGGACTCGTCAAAGTCAGCCGTTGTCTTCACCGCGGCGGCCCCAATGCCGGTCACAGCGGCCGTAACTGGCAGCAGTTTCTTCCCAACCCCTTCAATCTTCTGTCCAACTTCCTGGAACTTATCACCGGCCGCACTAATCTGCTGCAGGGTAGTATTGGCCTTCCCGGCCTGGTCCTCCAGGGACTTAAGCTGCTGCTCCGTCTCAGCTATCTCCCTCTGCAGGGCGTCATACTGTTCCGGCGCTACCGGGTTCCCAAATTCATCCGATACTTCCTTAGCTGATTTCTGGAGCGTCTTTAATTCGCTGGAGGTTTTTTTGATTTCCTCCTGTATGGCATCGTACTTCTCCTGAGATATCTCTCCGTTTGCCAGCTGCTCATCGGCGTTCCTGGACTGTTCTTTTAGGTCGCCCAGTTTATTTTTGGTCTCGTCTATCTGTTTCTTGATTGGGTCATACTTTTCTTTCCAGGCATCATAGTTTGAGGCTGATTCTGCCACCTGCTTGTTTGCCTCTTTCAGGGTATCCAGTTTACCCTTAGTTCCCTGCACGGCCTCTGCCAGGAGCTTCTGTTTCTGCCGCAGCAGCTCCGTGTTGGTTGGGTCCAGTTTCAGCAGTCTCTCCACATCCTTAAGCTGGCCCTGTGTGCTGCTGATTTCTTTGTTGACGCCGCTTAATGCCTTGTTTAAACCGGTGGTATCCCCACCGATTTCTATTGTGATTCCTTTGATACGGTCTGCCACGATACCACCACCTTAAAATTTGTCAAAATCCTCCTGGGTTGCCAGGCTTGGATACTTATAGCTGTCATTTTGTGACTCTGTAAACATGTCCAGGACCAGCCCAATGGTGAGCAGGTCGAGGTCACTAACCGCTACCCCCAGCTGGGCCGCCCGAAGCATGAACAAGGGCGTTGTCATTTCCCGGCTGCTCGGCTTCGTTTTTTTTTGGCCTCCACATCTGTCTCAATGTTCAGATGCCACAGGTCAAGGAGCTGGGGCAGTACCGTGTAAATTGAAAACGTATTGAACTGGTCCAGCCACTCCTCCGGGGTGTCCGGCTGCTTCGGGTCAGCATAAAGCGCCATTATGTATGCCACATTCTCAAACAGCTCCAGGTCACTGATTGGGATTTCCTCGCCTTTCACGGCCTTTCCCAGACGCATTAAATCCCGGAAGATATCCCGCCGGAACCGCGCCCGGTACAGCCTTGGTATGGCAGCCGATGCCTTGAACGGCACCAGCTTTCCATCAATCTCTATTTCCTTGCTTATCATGTCTTACCTCCGTTACGCTCCTAAGCCGGATGCGGCTGTCTCATATACATTGCCATACCAACCGTTATAGGTTGCCTCATCCGTTGTATCACCGGTCCGTGCTTTAATCCTCCCGTCCGGAAGAGGTGTTGCAGAGATGGTCAGCGTCTCCGTCACCGGCTCAATAGATTCCTCTTTTGTTTGAGACTCCACAGACGGCCTGGTGGCGCTACAGTTATACAGCACATGTCGGATAGCCTTCTCATCACCGTCAAACTCAAACAGCAGGGCAAACGCGGTCTGTTTGGCATCGGCATTTTCTACCAGGACCTTCTTTCCGTCTAATGTTTCCCCCAAGATGTCCGTCCGGAAGCTTTCCGGCAGCAGGGCCACCTCCAGGTCCCCCTCATAGCCGTTATTGGAAGCTGCCTGATAGTAGGTGATTCCATCCGCGTAAAACTTGGAGATGTCACCCTGGGCATCCAGGGATATGCTGACAGACCCCTTGATGGGTGTCGGTTTGGCAAACTTGATTGCCCCATCCTTTCCTGTTGTCTGTGGTGCATAATGCACGTTCTTAAGGTTGTACTTGACTTTATTCATTGATTAATACCTCCATTTCATACAGCACCTCATACATCTTTTCAGATTCAAGGTACGTCTCTGTTTTCTCATAGAAAAAGCCATGCTCTTTCAGCACGGCTTCCACTCTTTTTTCCGCATCCGGGTCCTTTCTATCCGTATAAAGTTCTAAATCCAGCTCGTTGATACCCTGATAGACAATCCCGTCAGCGGAAAAGTTATTGGTTTCTGGGTACAAATACACCAGGTATGGTTTTTCCGGTTCCCGCCCTTCCTCGAAATGATGGTAAGCTGCCGGGAATCCGGCTGACTTAACCATCTGATACACTTCTTTTTCTGTCATTGTGATAACCTCGCTTTCAGACGTTTCTCAAACTCTTTGGCGGCCTGCTTCTCCGCAGGGCCTATATGCGGGATACCTTCTACCCGGCCACCGCCCCGTTTCGCATGACCTTTTTCCAACAGATGGGTGAGGCCCGGCTTTTTCTTGTTGTATATCCGGATTCCTATGGATACGGCATTTTCCGATTCCACCTTTGAGGCCCATCCATCCTTATAATGTCCCTTCCTGCTCCCAGGCCCATCCGGGGATGTCTTTTTCAGTTCCTTCACGGTCTCCTTTGCAACTGCCCTGGCTTCTGCCTTTGTGTCGGCGGCTACCTCAGAGGCATACTCCTCCATCATTTTGGCAATCTCTGTTCCCAGAGAGTCAATCCTGATTCCTGACATGACATCACTCCTTTGCTGTGGCACGGATTTTCACGGTTTCATTTTTATACTGGACATTATCAATACTGGTGATGTCATAAGCCTTACCCCGGTGTACCAGCCTGTACCCCTTCGTGTTCATGGCCCCCAGTAGCGGATGATAACGCAGTATGAACATGATTGTGTTCTGGGCCTGTGTCTGCGCGGCCTCCCAATACTCGGAGCCTGACAGGTTATTCATGTAGGCGTATCCACGGTAATATTCCGTCCAGGCTGCTATCTGGTTCCCAATATCATCCTCGGTATAGCCATTCTTCTCAATCGTCACCGGCTCCCGGTATGCCCCTGCATTCATGGCGCCACCTCCTATAGCAGGTTCTCACAATACATCCCAAGGATGGTGTCCACCACCCGGTTGACATTGTTCTTATCTACGGTCATCTGCCGGTTATCGTACATATCGGAGACAAGTACCAAAACGGCAATTGTGATGTCCTCATGTGTATCAATCGCAGCCTCATCGAGACCGGTATATCCCTTTACATAGTCCATGGCTGCCGGAAGGAGGATTTCCAGATACTGCCTGTCCTCCTCCGTCAGGTATGCCTCTTCCGTCCGTATCTGCCGACAGATATCCTTAAGCGTTATCTCGCTCACTTTCATCCTTTACGCCCTTTCTCACAGTAACCTGCTCGATATATCCAGCCTGAGCCAAGTCGCGGATTAATACCACATCTATGATTTCTCTGACCTCACCCTTATACATGGATACCGCGCCGGAAAATGATTTCAGTGCCTTGACCTTCATGTCCTGCCTCCTTGATCGGATGCCTTCATGACCAGTTTGACAATCTTCTGGGCATTCTCGACCTTAGCATCAAACTCCATCCATGCAATCACACCTATGGCATGTTCATCCGCATATCGTTCCTGGAGGACCTGCACGGATGCATCCTCGGACAGTTTTACAGCCAGGCCGGACAGATCCCCATAGTAAATGGCTGTCTTCCCCGCCTCCATTCCGTCCATTTGGTCTGACACATAAACCGGCTTTCCCAGGAGAGTCGTACCGAAGGGGGACGTGATGTCATCCTGCATGAGATACCGGTCATTACCATCCTTCAGCAGACGTAGGGCCGTCCTGGTCGCGCTGTTCATAATGAATACGGCCTTTGCCTGAAAGGCATCCTTCACCTTGTCCTTCAGCATGATGATTTCATCCATCGTGACGGCGGATGCCGCCGCGGTTTCCACGCTGAGGGTCACGCCCTTCAAACCCTCAACCTTGGCATCAGTCCCATGCAGCAGTTCCGCCTCCAGGAACCTTGCAATTGATTCAGACATCTCATTAACAACAAACGATACGATGTCAAACTGGCTGTTGTTTGCCAGGGACTTGGACACTTTGGACAGGGCGCCGGCCAGGTATCCAGTCAGTTCGATATTGGTGAACTTCCCGCTGGTGCTGGTAAGGGATTTGAATTCCTCTGCATAGGCCATCTTGATTGTGTTACCATCAGCTGCATAGTACGGGATTGACAGAGCCCCTTTTACATTGTACCGGGTCGCCATCTTATAGATTGGGCAGATGTCCTCCACCTTCTTGATAATCCGGTTCGCAATCGTCTTGGGGATAACGGCGCCATTATCGGTCTTTGTCATCTCACCAGCACGTTCCTCCAGGGCCTCCCCGCGGATATAGGCCGCAAAAGCACGCTCTTCCAGCTCCTCCTGTTTCAGGTCCTCATTTTTCTCTGTGCTGATAACATTCAATTTCAAGTCCCTGGCACGTTCCAACTTTTCAATAGTGCTGTCCAGGGCCTTCACCTGTTTATCCAGGTCATCAAACTGCTGGTCCTCTTCTTGGCTGAACGCCCTCTGCTCCGTCTCTGCGGTGGACGTCAGGTCTTTCATCTGCTGAACCAGGTCGGCCCGCTGCTCCGTAAGAGACTTTAAGTCCTCCGCACGATACTGCATGTACTGCCTTGCAACTGTTTTCTTTCTCATTCTGCTTTCTCCTTCTCTAATTCCTTGATTCTATTGTGATACTTACTCATATCAATCGTTTCCTTTGCTTCCTTGACCTCCACATAATCCGCACGGACCTCCAATGGTTCCGGTGTCAGAACCATATCACCCTCTGCCCTCACCTCAACGCTGGTTCCCTCATAGCATGGCTGCTTGCGCTCATCTATAATGGACACCTCAACAAGGTCCATATCCTCCACGAACCGGCGCTCCAACGCATCGTTGATATCCTCCTTGCTGGCGTCCCGTTCCCGGAACCCGAAGGACCAGCCGCGGAGTTTCTTCTTCCTGGCTTTTTCAATGACTTCCGGGTCCGTGACCTCTGCCCGGGCATGGAGTCCGATGCTGTCCTCGTACAGCTCCAGATTTGTGCTTGTGGAACCTAGATTCCTGGTCTTGTCATGGTTTAGGAGCAGCTGCACCTCATTGTGTCTGAGCGCTCGCTCAAACACCCCAGGTACAATCTGCTCCACAAACCGTTTCCCGGTCTTACGGTCCCTCATAGGCCGCGAATCCCTGGCCACGGCATTGACATAGCCTTCAATCACCACACTGTCTGACCTTAGTTCAATCCTCATTTTTCTTTTTCACCTTCTTTCTGCTCCGGCCCTGACTCTTTCTGTCCAAGTCCGCCGGTCTTGTTCATGTTCGGCATGTAAAACTGTTTCGTCTCCGGGTCATACAGCACATCCTGCAGGCCAAGGCGGACAAAATCCAATCCCAGCGGCGGCAGATTCTCCCTTAAGCGTATCTCATCAATCTGCATGAATCCGTTCTTACTGGCCGTCTCATAAGCCCGGAAACGTTTTTCAATGTCCCCTTTGGTCAGCTCTGACGTATCCGCTGCAAAATAAAAGGACCCCTTCTCTGATTCAAGAAGCAGGTCCCGGTTCAGGGCGCATTCAAACTCTTTTAAGATTGGATTCAGGCAGTACTGGACGAAGTTTGTCTTATCCTGCTCCGTGGCGCCACCGTTTATCATAGCTGGCGGCATGTTGAACAGCTTACAGATTTCGTCACTGTTAGTTTTCTTGTTCTCGTTCAGCTGCATCTCCACAGACGTGTTACTGGCCTCCTGAAACTCTAACCCCTCGTTCAATATGACGACATTTTCTGTGTTGTTCTGGTAAAGTCGGCGCCATGCTGCCTTTAATGCCTTAATGGCCGGTTCTGCCAGCTTTTTAGCCGACTTGACAAACCCTTTCTTATTGCCACCGGTCTTGACCAGATTCTTTTCATACTTCAGGGAATGATAGGCTACGCTCAGGACTTCACTGTTCTCATCCACCACACTCCTGCCGGAACGTCCATCCTCCGTATTCCTGAGCACTTTCAGAAATTCAAAGGGCTTATATTTCGTCCCTTGAATCATGATGTCATAATCCTTAAAAATCGGGTCTGACGTGAACAGGAAGGAGACCTCAGATTCCCTGACGTAATGCAGGGAACGTATTCGATTCCCAGTGCGGTTTATGAAGGCATACCCGCCTTTACCCATCAGGTAATCTCTGACCAGTGCACGCTTGAACTGAACCCCATCCAGCGTGTCCCCGGTATCATCATTTAGCAGCCGGACCCTGGTATCATCCTCAACAGCTTCCAGTTTTCCATCCACCAGCCTATAAAGCCGAATAGGGATGGTTGAAACGGTTTCTGCTATCTTATTCACGCAGGCCGCAAAGGCTGGCACATTCATGGCCTGGTCCCTGGTCATGTAGTCATCCGACAGACTGGCCCGCAGCAACGCATCTTCGTTGGACTCTGTTTCTGTTTTCTCTGGTTCCGGGTCTGCCCTCAACCGAAAGGACCACATATGCAATCACTCCTCTCTCTGTTGCGATATCGCAACTAACACACCTGCACTGTAAAACCGCTGTCATCAAAGAGGATATCCTGCTGGAGCAGATACACTGAGTTGATAATACTCACCACTCCGTCCACCTTCCCCTTGGATTTCTTCTTGTTAACATACCGGTTCATGTTGGTGTCATAGGTACACTTCGCATTCTCAAAATTGGTTTCCAGCAGCCGGTTTTCCTCGTAATGCCACTTCTGGTTTGCCACCATTTCTGCCAATAGCTTGGTGGGAGGATGCAGGGTGTCCGAATGCTGCCGTATTTCCACCGTTGTATAATTCTTATCCCATTTCTGGGCGCTTGACAGGGCATTATATCGGTCATAGCCGATTGACTTAATAACCACGCCTCTGGATTCCTCCAAGCCTGCCACGTAGTCCTCAATCACGCCGTAGTCCACTGTCATATCACCGCAGGCAATGCAGGTTCCCGCGGCAATGGCTGCCCTGTAATCAAACTTCTCAAACTCACTCTTTTCATCAATCCTTCCCTCCGGTATAAATGTCATGACGTGGCTCAGTATCTCCCCATCCTCCTCCGCCGACATGGTCACGGAACAGTTATCGTTTGTCATTGCAAGGTCAACACCCACATAAACCTCCCGGCCTTCCCAGTCTATCCGCGGTACCTTGCAGGCCTTTACCTGGTCAATCGGGATGTATGTCTCAGTCCCGGCGCCCTGATAGATGATGTTACAGTGCTTGGTCAGGAAGTTCTCCCGCAGCTTCTCCCGGTTGATAGCCCTCTGCCGTTTCAGCAATAATTCATCCCAGACCTCCGGTATCTCCAATGCCAGGGGATTTCCGTGGGCCAGGATAGTATCATCCGTAGCCCAATCTTTTGTATTGTCTGGCTCATAGAGTAGAGCAAACACTGTCTCGTCATCAATCAGGCCGCCCAGGATTTTCTTGGCATTGTCCACCTCGTCCTCCAGCGGATTGTCCGCTGTTGGATACTTGGTTGAAATGATAAATCCCAGCTTATTCCGTATGAGTAGCTGGCCGGAGCGCATGGCCTCCACCGGATAGGATGTAGGCAAGGCTCCCACTTCATCAGCAATAAACACGCTTGGTTCCCTTCCATCCATCCTGCTGGTAGAGTAATTGAGTGGCGTGTACTTCGTCTTTGTGGGGTTATGCAGGATGTAATCCCGCAGCACCTTAAACTCGTTCTCCTCAAAGACCTCCACGTTAGTTGCCAGCAACGGCTCCAGAGCCTCCTTAATCTCACGGGCCAGCGCCCCATCCGGCGCCACAGAGAAGAACCTGGAATAGGCCGGCTCCAGGTAAAAAAGCAAAATAAAAAGAACAGCAACAACAAATGTCTTGCCATTCTTTCTGCAAATCTCCAGGACCGCCGTCTGATACCGGCGCATCCGCTTGTCATTCCGATGGACCGTACAGAGGACTGCTGTTATAAGCAGCCATTGATATCCGGCCAGCGCCGAATAGATGGACTGACCAGCCTTCGGCCCCTTTGCCATCTTAAGTACCTTGAGAATTTTATATATCTTATCCAACAGTTTCTCATTGATGATGTATTTCTTGTTCTTCCCCTTGTACGTCTGCAAAAAGTCTGCACATTGGAGGATAACGTACCTCGGTGCTTTTATCTTTCCCCGGCATACCCCCTCAGCATATGCGACCGCCGGGTGCTTAACCTTGGTCCTCGTCGTCCTCATTGATTAAATCCATGATGGTCTTTTTCTTCTCTCCAGGCTTCACTTTCGCGATGGACAGCTTCGCCCGGCTCTGAGGGGATAGGCACAGCTCATTGCAGCACCGGAAGTATTCCTTTGATGCCTCGGCCCTGGCCATCCGGAAGGAATTCTCAAAGAGCAGTTCCTTCTTATCGTTGGCCTTCCGGTCCAGTTCCTGGATACGGTCCACAGCAATGGCGGTCTGGGCCAGAATGAACAGGTCCAGGTTTCCCAGGATGTCGGCCTCTTGCAATTCGGCCATGATGTAATTAAATATCTCCATTTGGGATTCCGTCAGGTACAGCGGCGGCACCAGTTTGTCATTCTTTCCGCGGAGCTTATCCTCCAGCTCAAGGCGCTGCGCCTCTTCTTCTTTTGTAATTGTGCCAGTCTTTACCCTGGCTGATTTTGCCGGCCTTGCCATCCTATCACCTTCCTTCTGGGCCGAAATTCTCATTTCTAAGATTTTGTGTATTTAAAGGTGGGGCGTCGGTGTCCCGAAGTGTGTCTATTTTTTACACAACTCCCCGGGGGATACCTCCGCCACCAGACGGATTCCTGCACCCACCAGGACACACTCATGACCGGTCTGCTCTTTGATGTATTTACGAAAGTCATCTATGCATGACTTCGTCAGCTTCTTGGCTGTCTCAAAGACAAGAATGCTATCCTGGCCGTTTACCGTCTTAATCTCTTCACATTCAACCCGTTTTCCGTTTTCAACTTCAATCCATAGTCTCACTGACTTTCCTCCTGTTCATCTATAATCTCTTTTATAGTTTCATACGGTATCTCTCCACTCTCGCACATCTCATGGTGCATCCCGCATACAGTCAGCAGGTTGTCATCATCCAGGCGCCGGTCATAATCCGTCTCAATCGGTATGGCATGATGGACGGACAGGTTCTCATAGTTATACTGCCGTTCTGTACCGTAAAGGTTGCGAATACACACCTGGCAGAGGTTCTTGTCACGCCGGCGTATCTGTTCCCGCTTCTCTCTCCACTTTCTGGAGCTACGGAACCGGTCTATGTAGGTTATCTTCTTTTGATGTGCTGGCTTCTTGCCGCAGTCGTATTGGCTATCATGAATACGGCCACAGTATTTACATGACTTAAGCATCTTATTGCCTATCTTCTCTTATTGACAAGTTATGAGTATTAAAAAAAGGGCTGCGCAAAAGCAACCCGCTAATCTAAACTTCAATCTTTCTTTGTATTTTCAACGATTCTTTTATGATTTCTACTCTTCTACTGTTATTTTCACGCGCCCTATCTACATGACATTCACTTACTATTAAAGTATTTGATAGTCCTATTAATGCACTAGCCGCCTTCAATATATTATTGGAGTTTACTTTTCCTGTCACTGACCACCTTTCTTCAAGATACCCTGTCAGCTCTGATGCCAATTTTCTTAGTTCACTCCCAACTGCTTCATATTCTCCTAATTCAGCCACACTACTCATCTCTCTTATCAACGGGCTGCTGTAAATATTTCCATACAAAACTAATGAATATGAAATTTTTGCTTTAAGTTCTTTAAATCTTTTGTGTGGCTTCAGTATGGCCTCAACAAAAATTTGTCCTAATATAAATATTAATACACCTGAGATGATAGTCCAAAATATACTATTAGACGAATTTATTGTTGCAGAAATTGCATTACTTCCACTTGCTATACTCTCCATAAATACACCCTCCACGTTTTTTTATATCTTACACCAAAGTTCGGCAAAAGAAAAGCACCCTTACCGGAATGGATTCCTCACTGGTCTAAATTTCACCCATGAGGGAAAAGAAGAAGGCCCTCCGTTTCCGGTAGGCCCAATTTCTTTCTTACAATATATCACATCTTTATAGTCACATTCCATCACATTGTGAAATTTTTTAATGCCTTGGCATGTATGCGGTGGATGTGCTGCCAGCTATGCTTCATTTCGTTGCAAATCTTCTCCCACTTCATTCCCCGAATATACCGGTATGTAAGCAAATCCTTTTCTCTCTCATCCTCCATAGCCTCAATCCGCTTCTGTACCTCCTGGAATGCGCATATCCGACTGTACCGGGCTGCAACCAGTTCCTGCTCTATCTCGTCCACCTTCACTGCGTAATCAGACAGGTCCTTCTTATCCGTCCCGTGCGGCATCCCGTCATTGGTGACGGAAGGAGACATTTTATTCCGCCTCAGTTCCTCCAGCTGTTCTTCCAGACGCCGGACCCGCTTCTTCTCCTTCTGATAGGACATCAGGAATTCCTTCTTCTTTTCATTTTCTGTCAATTCCAACTCGATTACCTCCTTACAGTTCCTTGGCCAGCTGGTTCAGCTCTGCCCTGGCCTGTACAATCCGCCTCTTGATGGATTCCTTCGTGTGGTACTGCTCAGTGTTGCCGTACATAGGCGGATATCCGTTCCTGCTCTCAAAGTTCTCATAGTCCTTGATACTGTCCACCAAGGTGTTTACCATGCTCTGTACCATCATGATTCTATTTTTTTTCTTCATAATCTTTTCCACCTTTCTTTTGTTTATAAGCCAAGTTCTCACATTTTCTCCGCAAGAATCTCTCATAATCGCACCTGTCTCTCAGTCTTTTTATTAGTAGCGAGCCTTAAAAAACCCTTATTTTATGCGGGTTTACGGACATGTTCTCGCATTCTCGCATACTTTTTCGTTTTAAGGAGCTATATATTAATACAGCATGTATAGCGCCTATGGTACCATATAATATAAATGTATATATGTCTCTATAACAGATATATATGTGAGATTGCGAGACTCATAGGAAAACCCCTTATAAACTCTACACTTTTTTAGGCTCGCATAATTCTCGCATTCTCGCTTTTTACCACTTTTGAGCCAATTAATCTCGCATTTTTTCATTAAATGGGTCATCGGGGCCAGTATAATCCTCATATTCTTCAAAAGATTTAGGCTGTTATTTCAATCCACAAGGCCCTCGCGGGCCTCGACAGCAAAACTATCCAACAATCCCTCCACATCCCCCTAACTTTTTATGCATTATGTCCTCCCCTCCTTATTTCAACCTCCTCCATCCATTCACCCAGCCTATTTTCACGGCTTTTCCGCTGTTTTTCAGGTGCGAATCTCCCGGGCATTTCATGTTAGCTTGGCATTCGCACCTGGTTTGATGGGATCCGCCTCACAGAAATCACACTCTACTTATACACTACATAATCCTTCATTTCACGCATATATCCCGCATGCTGCAGTGCCTCTGCCGCCTCCGCCGGATACTCTTTCAAAACAAGCCTCTTTTGTTCCGGATATATGGCTCCCTGCTTGAACGCACGGACAAATTCCGCCATCACTTCCTTCATATCATTGACATCGTAAATGCGCAGTACCCTGCCCTGGCGTTCCATTACAGCTGCCAGATTTCCCGCTTTCAGGGCCACCGCTGTTCCGGCCACTGCCAGAAATCCACATTTCTCCGGCAATTCCAGGACTTTTCCCCACACCAGGGCCGGGTCTGTTCCGTTTAACCACACCACATGGTCATCCGGCTCCCTCAGTGCACCGGTCACGGCATCGTAATCCTCGCTGCGGACAAATTGGGCGCCCGACATCCCCTCCACAAAATAGCCTCTGCGAATGCGGCCCGTATATTCCCAGACACGCAGAATTTCCAATGCCTGCGCCCAGCTCCAATCCCACTTTTTCCCATCTTCTTCGGTCAGGGCATAGGGAGAGTCTGACACAGCCTGTATGGACTTTTTAAAAGTCTCACGGCACAGAATCATATTTTCATCCAAAAACAGCTCCAGCCATTCCTCCGGCCCATACTTTTTTACTGGCCTTACTATGTCCCACCGCCCTGCCGACAGGGCCATGACCCTGGTATTCACGCGCTGTCTGACAGCAGCTTTCCTCACCTTGTCCTGGTTCTGCCATTGCCTTACAGGCACAAAACTGTCTGCACATACCAGACCCTTTTCAGCCAGACTTAACAGTACTTCCTGGGCGCTGCCTTCCTTCGGTATCTTTGTAAGGAATTTAAGGAAACTGGCTCCTCTGCGTTTTAACTCCCTGTACATGAGAAGCTCATCTCCTTTAAGCTCCCCCACCTTAGGTTCATCTTCCTTAAGCGCATCTTCCTTAAACGCATTTTCCTTAAATACATCTCTCTTAATCACCTCTCCTTCAATCACATCTCCCTCAAATCCTGCTGCCTGCGCTCCGGCGTCTGCCTCCCAGTCAATGTCCTCATAGCTGCAAAAGCAAAGGGTTCCTTCCGGCGACATTCTCCAGAAATAATCCCCCTGTGCCAGCAACCGGTCCAGATAGCTGCCTCCATAGCGCTCCACCCGCCTGGCAAAGTACACATTTTCCCAAAAGCGTACAGGGCATGGTTTTCTGCATCCTCTTTCCATGGCCTCCCTTAACTGTTCTTCTGACGTGGAATGTACCACTGCCCTTGAGGCCATAAGCGCGGCATAATGGGAAGCCGGCTGTGTGACCGCGTGGCTTCGCAGGCTGCGTATATGGCCTTCCCTGGCCCTCTCATAGAGCTTTTCGTGATAATATACACCCTGGTCCTCCACTGCATGTTTGCAGCGGCACAGTTTATCCAAAAGCTCCTCTGTCATTTTCTCAGACAGAAAATACCGTTCCCTTACATCTCCCGCAGTCTGACCGCCCCGGTAGTAGAGCATCCGGCGGATAATATGCATTCCTGCCTCCTCATCCTGCTGCCGCAATGCCCTCATATATTCGTCCTCGTGTTCTGCCGCTATCCAGATTCCGGGCTCCACATAACAGGCCAGTCCCTGCCGAGCCAGGGTATCCAGCCATTCAGCCGGTATGTCCAGCTCCCCTGCCTCCAAATCCCCCTCCATCATGAGAAGGGAATGAAGCTCCTCCTCATTTTCCGGCATTTTTTTCCGTGTCCATCCCCTGGCCAGTTCCTCTGCTGTGGGCTTGAGCAGTGCCTTCTTCAAATCTTCCTGCACAGTCTGGCGGATTTTAGGTGTCACCGGTGAGTACTCATACATTTCTTCCGCCTCCGCCTGCCACTGGAAGGGCAGAGACATGGGAGAAGGGACATCCAGCCAGATTTCTC
>ENA-ORTP01001575-ORTP01001575.1-human-gut-metagenome-genome-assembly--contig:-NODE-1575-length-22393-cov-10.381637_pt1 | contig 22393 bp, 25 predicted proteins | sample MGYA00241913_ERZ509190 | MGnify/ENA primary metagenome ERZ509190 (study PRJEB26280, sample SAMEA2338839) | human gut metagenome | biome: human gut; feature: human-associated habitat; material: faeces...
GGAACCACACCAGGCACGAACCCGCCGTGATGATCATGGCGTATTTCAATCCGATGATGTAGCCCAGGCCCAATACGGCGGCCGACGTGTTGAGCGAGAATACCACCTTGAACTTGTCGGCTGCCACCTGTCCCCACGCACAGATGCGCGTCGATACCGACTCCGTCCACATGCCGAACGTGCCTACCGCGAAGTCGTAGAGGCCGCCTATGAGCCCCGCCACGGCCAGCAGTTTGGCCTGGTTGCCGCCCTTCTCGCCCGAGATCAGCACCTCGGTCGTGGCCGTAGCCTCGGGGAAGGGGTATTTCCCGTGCATCTCCTTGACGAAATATTTGCGGAACGGGATCAGCAGCACGATGCCCAGCAGCCCGCCGAAGAGCGACGAGAGAAACACCTGGTAAAATGCCGCGTCGAGCCCGAGGATGTAGAGCGCCGGGAGGGTGAAGATGGCACCCGCGACGATCACGCCCGACGAGGCGCCGATCGACTGGATGATGACGTTCTGTCCCAGCATGTTCCTCTTACCCATCACGTTGCCCATGCCGACGGCGATGATGGCGATCGGGATCGCCGCTTCGAATACCTGCCCGACCTTCAGGCCGAGGAAGGCCGCGGCGGCCGAGAAGACGATGGCCATGACGATACCCATCGTGACCGAGTAGGGCGTCACCTCCCTGGGCGACGACGAGGCGGGCATGATGGGCGTGTACTCTTCGCCCGGTTTGAGTTCTCGGTAAGCGTTCTCGGGCAATGACGTAAGTTGTTTTTCCTGTTCCATTTATTGAGGTTCTTTGATGTACTTGTCCAGGTCTTTGAGAATGTAGTAGCGGTTCAGCGACGCCGGGGCTTTCTTTGCGTCGAGATAACTGTATATCGCGCCGACGGCAGCCGCGAGGCGCAGCCGTTCCGCGTGCTGCTCCGATGCGGCCACCATGTCGAAGAGCAGTTCGGCGAACTTGTCCAGTTCCTGGTCGCCGAACCCGTATTCGTCCGTAAGCCGGCCGATGAAATCCGCCTCATCCAGCAACGTGTCGATGTCGATGTCCAGTTTCTCGGCCAGCTCCGTCTTGGCCGTCGTCCGTATCTGCTCCGGGGAGGCCGATTGTCTCATCAGCCCGATTTTGGCCATCAGGGCGGCGATCAGCTCCCCGATCCTGTTGATCTCCCGTAAGATATAATCTTCCATGTCCTTAGCGGTTGTCGCCGCTGCCCGAGATGATGTGGCGTTGCATGCGCGAGCGGAGTTTGTCGACGTTCATCTGCGCCACGTCGTCCAGTTCGTACCCCAGGTCGCGGGCGAGCGTCGCGCAGTACCACAATACGTCGCCGATCTCCTTGACGATCTCCAGCCGCTTTTCGTCCGTGAACTCCTCGTGGGCGTCGCGGATGACCTTTTTGACCTTGTCGGCAACCAGGCAGTTTCTCTGACCACGGGAAGAGTTCATCCGAATACGAAGGCACCTCGAACTCTCCACGTTTTGGCAGTTCCTCCAACAGATATTTGAAATACCCGTATGGCTTCAGGTTTTCGCCTTGGCAGTTTCAGCAATACTGTATGCAATTGCACTGCTCTTTGCTCCACCTATCGTATCAATCAGATACCAGTTCTTCCTACCCAGAGTAAAGGGGCGGAAGCTCTGCTCTGCAGCATTGTTTGTCATCGGGACAGCACCATCTGTGAGAAATACCCTCAGAAACGATTCCTGATTGATGCAGTAGCTGATTGCCCTGCCAGTCTCCATTTTTGGCGCTACGTGACCCTGCTCATATCGGAACATTGTCTGTATGATCTGGAGCGCCTTAAAGCAGATGGACTCCTGAACGGACCGTTTTTCCTTTCCGGTGGACTTCACGACATCGGCAAATTCTCTTCTGGCATGTGACCAGCATCCGGCAATCGTAAGATCTTTCCGTTCCCTCGCGATTAAATGGTATACCCCATATCCGTCTGTCACGCAGATGCCACCGAAGTTCTTTAGAAACTGTCTCGGATAATCCGCTTTGCGTCCTTTCTGGTATTCATAAAGGACAAAAGGATGTACTTCCAGTGATCCGGTCCGGTACACCCACATATAACGCTTGGATCCAGCAGGGCGCCCATCCCTGCGTACTTCAACCGGTGTTTTGTCTGCGTGGAGGACATGATAGTCATTGAGTTTTTCCCTGAGACGGTCATAAATCAGCTTCAGGTAACGGTCTAAACAGACATTCGCCCATCGGCACATGGTCGGTTCCGGAAGAAAAACGTCACAGCGCTCGAACTCTTCTACCAGTCGCTGAATTGGCTGTGCATTGACATACTTGGCGTTGTAGATACCTGCGGCGAGGAAAGGTGTCACGATGCAGTTTCGCAGACGGGATGGCTGACTGTGCTTACGGACAGATCTTTTAGTTCTTCCCCACGCTTGCCAATCACCTTTTTCCGCGTTTATAAGCCTTCGGGTGGATCTCTTCGTAGGTAGGTTCCTGTATATCCGAATTCAGATCAACCGTCATCTTGGTTTCGTTAAACATGAAACTAAGCTGGAAGTAACCTTCCGCTTCCGTCAGGCCCTTTTCGGAAGAACGGCCAAACCGATGCTGGTGCAGATTGATGACCTCCTCCGTAAGAATATCAATACTCTGACTGAGCTTCTCCACAGAGTCCTGAAGTCCCAGATACATCTTAATCAATGATATCCTTGCGCAGATCACTTTTACCCGCATAGAGATAAATTGCTTCGAACCCCTTCATCTTAGACAACATTGGTCATCACCGCCTTAAGAAAAGCGAGGATATTGTCTGGCGCATCACCGCTGACTTCAATGACGGTATCCGCACGACGGATCCGGAGAGCAACACTGGAAGAAGTGTCCTCAGGGCAGAAGGGAACCTGCATGAACCCACCGATATTTTCCGCGGACGTCTGGCCTGCCGCAGCCAGCTCTGTATTGCGGAGCTCCCTGGGGCGATAGTACTACTGTGACTCACTGTCATTGTTTGCTGCGCACCATTCTTCGATGGATAAGCCGCTGGCATTACGTTCTCGGACCATGGCCTGCCAACTAGCTTTACGTACTTCGACGACCTCGTTCATAGAGAGTAACCTCCTTTGAGTTACATAGTCTCTCGGAATCTCTAAGCCAGTAAAATCAAGGCTTTCAGACTCCCTTTTTATTAAAATCCCCCACTTTTTTTGCCAAAACACTTGACAAATCCATCGAAAAATGCGGTGCTTCGCACCCTTGAGCAAACGTACATTTTTCGTTTGGAGGCGATTTTTATGTTACCTGTTAACTCTGGCGGCCATTCCGCCTATCAAGACTTTCTTCTTACTCAGCTTCGTAAATATTATCCTGTTCCTGACTCTTTTTCCCATTCTACCTGGGATATCATTGATCGGTTTTGGAATCTTGACCTTTCCTTTACGGATGAATTCATGCGGGACAAATACTCTGTCTTCGGCCCTAAGCCAAGAACTCCTTCCTGTATGCAGCGTTCCTTCCTGCTCTCGATTGATTTCAAGGTTACCTCCCTCACTGATTGGGCTGCACAGCTTAAAATCAATCCCCTTTATGCCATCCTGAGTGGCTTTGAGTTTGGGGATACCCCGGGCGTCGGTACTTTTTATGACTTCCTAAACCGCTTATGGGACTCTGATTCCGACAATCTCTCCCCACATATCCATCCGACAAAAGACAAGGCCAAAAAACCAAAAATCAAGGGGGCCAAGGCTGCTCCTGTAGAGAAGGTCTCTGTCGAACAGCTTCTGCCAAAACTTGAAAACACCGCTTTCCGCATTGAGGAACAGCCCTATGGCTCCCTCTTTCAGTTATATAAGAACGAGTTCCTTGACCAATCCGTCTCCAAGGGGCTCATTACTCCTGAGAACCTTGCCCTGGCCGGGGACGGGACTCCTGTTGTTACTTCCCACCGGGAGCGTAAGCACCCCTTCTGTGATTGTGCTTCAAACGGTATTACGGACTGCAAGTGTGACCGTTACTTCTCTCAGCCTGACTGCGATATTGGCTGGGACTCTTCCAGAGATTGCTGGTATCACGGCTATGACCTATATATGCTCGTCGCTTCCGATTCTGAAAGCGATCTGCCTGTTTTCCCGCTGCTCTCACCTGCTTCTACCCATGATTCCCACGGGTTCCTGCATTGCTTTTTCAGGATGAAATGCTTTCTTCCTGACTTTAACGTCACAAAACTGCTCCTTGATTCTGCCCATGACGCAATGCCTTATTATGAATACTGCAGGTGTGCGCATATCACTCCTTTTATTGACCTGAATGAAAAACGCGGAATCAAACTGACTTACAAGAACGACTTTACCATTGGCAAAGATGGAGTTCCTGTATGCAGGGAAGGCAGACGCATGAACCATGACGGTTCAGAGCCGTCGAAACATCGCATAAAATACAGATGCCCTCTTGCCAGCAGGAAATATGGCTGCTCCTGCGAGCGCCCGTGCTCCGGCTTTAAATATGGGAGGACCGTACATGTGGCAATGAAAGATAATCCGCGGCTGTTCAACCTGCCGCCACGTGACAGTGATGCTTGGAAACTTGAGTTTAATGCAGTAACTTCTGCGGAACGCTCCAATAAACGCGAGAAACCAGACTTTAAATTAGAAGACGGCAGGCACCGCTCAACTAAGATGTGGTACTGCCGCCTCTATCACATCCTGATGTTACAACATCTGGATGCCCTGGGATATGCCTTTTGAATCCGCCCTGAGAAAGTTGATTCTACAAGCAGCATAACCCTTAGACTATTATACACTATTTTCAAGGCATAGCGACAGTTATGTCTGTTTCTCGTACACCTCTCGTACACTTTTTTTAATTTTAGTTCATCATGGATAATATCTGCTTTTCAATGTTCTGCTGTCAGCTCCGCTGGCATGATCAATCAGGATTCCGAGAGATCATTTACTTGAAAAACTTCTAAAAGTTTTCAAGTAGATTCTTCTAGGAACCTATTATCTCGCAGACTTGGTCTCTGAGCAGCCTACTCATTATGAATCACTTACTAACAAGGGGTGAAAAACTCGCTGCTTTGCGAAAGGCAAAAAAATCATACAGGAAAAACTGTCTGAAACGATAGGCATGGTGGAACGTGCAATCCGCTATGTTGAAAACGGTCAGCGTCAGTCCAGCATGGATATGATCCAAAAAGTATGTGAAGCACTTGGTGTGCATACTTTGAATTTTAACAGGAATCACAGAATGAGGCATTTTTAAGGGATGCCTATGAGAATTTCGGTTCCCATGAATAAGCACAGGCAGAAAGGCTACTGCAGGATACACAGGCCCTTTTTGCCAGTAATGAGCTGCACCCAGATGACCGCCAGCTTCTTAGGCCCTGCAACTCCCCCTCCCTGCTTCCCAGCTTTATCATACGCCAGGAGAATGGTTCTTTCGTGATACTCTTTTCTTTCCGTTCCACGAACAGCTCGTTTCCCTTTATGTTGTAGGTAAACTTCAGTTTCTTGTTTGAAGTCTCCTTTACACCAACCAGACAGCCATTTTTATCTAACCGGCAGATACGTCTGGTCATACCACCATTTTCACTGAGCATGTTCTCCAAAATGAAACCTGCCATGCAATAATATTTCCTTATACAATAATTGTTCTGAGAAAAAGCAGATTGCTCCATCTTTCATTATGTTTGCTCGCCTATTTCACTATCACATCTAACTCAGCTACGCACACTTACCTTTTTCAGAAGGCTCCTAAATAACTTTCTGTTTATATATAGGAATAATCCACCCCCAACACATAGTGCAATCATTTGAATAATGATATCACAATATGCTAAAACATATCCATAAATCGTTACAGCAAAGATTTCAGACAGCAATTTACACCAGCTAATATGTATTGCAAAATATTTTCTGGTGTGGATTGCTCGAATCACCCATACTGACATCTGTGCCCAAAAAAAGGCAGCAGCAACACCATGAACACCAAGAGGAACTATCAGTAAAGCGTTAAAAACCACATTTAATATAGCTCCACCTCCAGTTGAGAGCAAGCTTCCTAATGTTTTCTTTGCACTAGTATATGCAACGCCATAAAAATTGGCAAAGGCACTAAAAGCACCTCCCATGAGTAGTAGGGCAGAATACTGCGTTGCATCATGATAAGCTGAATCCGTAAAGAAGTGGATAAAAACATCCACCGCTGGCATCAAAATAAGTAAGGCGGAAATAAGTATTTTGAAATACTCCATGAAAATTTCTGTATAATATTTATCTCGTTCCTCGTTATTATACTCTTCTACTGCTTGCTCTTGCCACGCAAGAAAAAAAACGGTTGTGACCATCGCCATAAGCGAAGGAAATTTCATAGAAATGGCAAACACACCCGCATCGACTTCACTTAGAAAATAGCGCACAAAAAATCTTCCAGACCCTTGCATAACCCACCAGCACACACTACTAGGCACCAACAGAACAGCATAGACCAACATCTGCTTGCGAATTGCTAAATCCTGTTGCATTCTTTTTATGCTTGCCGTAAAAATATATGGTTGTTTTATCAGCATAATACAGTTACTTACCATATTTGCTAATATTACAGAATACAAAAGACCGGCATATCCAATTTTCATATGAATGACCAATATGTAATCTGATAGACAAACTACAATTCCGTAAACTACACCCTGGATAGCAAATATCCCTTTATTATGTAATCCACGCGTTGCAAATTGCAGGCAATTATATATGCAGGTAGTCAGAATCATTAAATACAATACCCCCGCATACTTAAAGTCAAATATAAAACCTGCCAGGCTATAAATAATGGAAAAGATCGAAATAGACTGAAAGAATACAGCACCCCAATTCGACATAATGCGAGCAAAGTCACCATCTGCATCTAAGAGCCATCGAAAGAGGGCTTCTGATAACCCTAACATAGCAACCGGCACAAACAATTGCGAGAGCGTGTTCAGCATATCATATGTGCTCATATCGCTGGGAGCAATTACATAAGTACACAAGGGAACAATCAACATCGTCAGTAGTTTTGAACCCAAATTTCCAATTCCCAACAATATGGTACTTTTTAATAATTTCTCTCGCTTTGATTCCATAGAAAACTCCTTAATGTATGTAAATTACAACTTTTTTATTATTTTGGCTGGTACTCCTCCTACAATAACTTTACCCTCTGGAAACGACTTATTAACAACAGCATTTGCAGCAACAATGGTTCCCTCGCCTAATGTTACCCCTGGAAGAATTACAGCATTAGATGCTATCCAACACTTATCTGCAACAACAATATCCCCCCCCCCCGTGTGTTTATCTAAGTTATAAACATCGTGGTTACGTGTTATTATCTGGACATTGTTTGCAATATAGACATCTTTTCCAATTGATATAGACCGTCCCTTCCATGCCTGAAAGTAGCATCCGCGCCGCTGAAAGCATTGCAGCGAAGACGGATGGATATGGATACATTTAGAATCACCGTATTCATTTCGGAGAGAGCATGGCCAAGGATACCTTTTAAATATTCTTGTTGGAATTGATTTGATTGCCCATACAAAACCATCATAATTAAACTCACCAAAATATTTTCCAGTAATCCATTCCTTATCATAAAAAATCCGAAGAAAATAATAAAGTAGGGTTACAATAAGTTTGCTCTTTAATATATTCTTAATTATCCTCATTTTCTTCACCCGAATTCCCTCTGTTTAACAGCTCCATAAATAAATGCTCAAATTTATCCAATTGTGTCTCTAATGAATATACCGGCAAAACCTCGTATGCTGCCTCACACATGGAAATGTACTCATCTGGGTTTTGGGCCAGTCTGCGCATATACTTATATAACTCTTGGGGATCTCCCGGTGTCAAGACATATCCTGTCTTTTCATGAATCACAGTTTCCGCCAAGCCACCAGAGTTGGCAACTATCGCAGGCATTCCATGCTTATAAGCATCAAGCACAACACGACCAAAAGGCTCTTTCCACACAGAAGGACATACCAAAGCATTACAGTCAATCAACAATTCAGAGACTTCCGCCTCGGAAAGCCATCCATGATAAACAATACCAGGACATATTAAAGCTGACTCCAACACATTTTTTTCCATGTTGCCCTGTCCGGCTACATGAAGTTCTATTCCCTCAATTTCTTTTGACAAAAGCATAAATGCTTCTAATAGAACATCTACACCCTTATGCTTTTCTAAACTTCCTAAATATACATACTTGAAGTTTTCACCAGACTTAGCTGCTTGCTTTCTTTTTTCAACAATCAACCTGACTCTTTCGCAATCAAAGTCAATCGAATTGTAGATCACTTTATGCTGCGCCTTAGGATAGAATCCCTCGTCCAAATGTGCATTTTTGCTGGTCTGAGAAATAAATGCTGCAACACTTACTTTTTGAGACGCTCCCTTATTTAACTGCATCCATATTTTATTCAGCCAACTTCCTTCTGGCAAAAGTCGTAACATTCGATACTCTCGTTGGGTATCAATCAACGGAATCTTTCGCTTGTCAGCTACCACCCATACGACTCGTGATATTCTACGCAGGCTATTTGTATAACAAATCGTTCCCGATTCCCCTATCATCTGAAATTCTTTCTCAACTATGGGTCTATTAAGGGGATTATAAAATTCCATTATGGCACGGAGCACATTTGTAAAAGCATTGTTGCTTTTTCTCATACAGTTCATTTTTCTTCTCAGAACATGAACGCCATTTATCAGTTCATCTTTATTACCATCTTTGCAATCACACAAAACATATACATTATATCCTCTTTTGGCAAGACCTTCGGCAATCTTCTTTACACTATATTCTGCCCCACCTTTTATATCTGGGTAATAATAAGTATGAACAATTAGAATGTTCATCACATCAACTCCTTTTCTTTATCTTCAAACAACAACCTTAAATAAACAAATGCCAGTGCATATGGCATAACTGCAAATTGAAAGCGCACCCCTGAAAAAAGTAATCCTTGTATCCAAAGAAGTAACACGCATAAACTGTATTGACACCTGTTCTTATCATATTCCCGGAATATTCTATTTGAGAAGAAGCCATATAAAAACATCCCGACAATCACACCTAAAATACGCCCATCTAAATAAAAAAACCAGAACAGTGATACATACGCATTCGAATGACTCAAAAAAGATGTTCTCACCCAAACACTATCTGTTTCATAGATCATTTCTACGACTTTTCCCCAATAAAAGGGAAGTCCATCTGTACCCAATAGAATTTTTAACGCATATAAGATTGGTGACAAAAAGCCATTCAATGATGCTAATCCAAAGCCGACTATTTCTCGCTCGTTTACAACATCACTCCATATATTGAACATTACAGGAGGTATTGATCCATAATAGTATAAGTGTCTAATTGCGTACTCGCCAGAACGACCCATTGTTGCAACAACAAAAGCAATCAGAAAGACCGTTACAACCATTAATACGCCAATAAATACTTTGATGCTTTTTTTCTTAATAATTACCACCCGTCTATTTGTAAATGCACCTTTACCGATAGTTTTTTTCTTGGCATATTCATAATAAAATGCAAGAGCAATATGGATAATAAAATTAAGTATAACACTGCGTCCACCATCAATCAGCACTGACATAAAAACAACTATTGCATACATCATTAGCAACACTTTATTCTTCTTGCCACTGAAAAAATTCTCAGCAACAACCACGGAAAGTGCCATTCTAGCAGGGAGTAACACTATCTGCCAAATAAACGATATGAGAATCGAATCATCGTCATAGTTAGACAGTTCGCCTGTTTGGAGTGCTTTACGAATTCCAGCCAACCCTAAACTTGATATAATGGAAATGTTCTGTACAAATTTCAGAAGAAGCAAAAGAAGGACTATTCCACACAGTATATAGATTCGTGTAGTATTCTGATTGTGGAGTTGAATTTTAAATATCTTAACTTTTTTAACCAACGGAGCAATGATATATCCTAAAAGAAACATTACAAGTCCTAATGTAATCATTTCATAGTACTCATTGTCTGTCTCAAAGAGCGTAAATAGCCTCAAGCTATTCATATAAAGCATTACTACCCAAACGCTCATGAATAGCGACATTGGGTTCAATATTTTTTTGTCAATTTTTATGGATGCTATTGTACTAAATATACATATCCCTATTGCAGCATATACCATATTGGTTTGCCCTTTCTATAATCACATGCATATAGTTTTTTCAAAACATTTTCCCAAGTTACACCATTCGTATTCCTTCAAGTGAGCAGCAACAGATTTTTTGTAGTCCTCATCTGTAGGAGTATCTAAGGCATTTTTTACTGCGTTTTCAATCGCATCCAAAGACTTTGGATTAACTTTCCATCCGAGGTCGCCTACAACCTCTGGGAGTGCGGAAGTGTTGGAAACAACCACTTTTGCACCACAGGCAAGAGATTCCAGCGGTGGAATGCCAAATCCTTCATAAAGAGAAACAAAGCAGAACACATCACAGCAAGTATACAGCACTACCAGTTCTTCATCGGTTACAAAGCCGCCAAAGATTATCTCATCTTTGTACTTTGACTGATTCACATATTCTTCAACAACTTCAAATCCTGCTCCCGGCATACCTGCCAAAATCAACTGACCATTGTAGCTGCCACTCTCTTTCAATCTTTCAAACACTTGAATAACCGACATTGCATTTTTACCAGGATGATCAATTGTTCCGGCATATAATATGTATTCTCTCGGCCATTTTCTGCTCTCAAAAACTCTGTCGCATATATCCTTAGAAACTGGCTTGAATTTTTCCTGATCGACGCCATTATAAATAACAGCAATCTTATTCTCTTTGACTCCAAGGAACTTCATCAAATCTTTTTTTGAATTATTTGACACTGTAATAATTCTATTTGCAAGCCTTGATGTAATCGGGTTTGCAAGTTTAGTTCGATAAAACATCTTTAGCTTGGAGAACTTATTGGGCACATTATACTCAATCAAGTCATGCATAATCACATAGGTAGGCTTGAATTTGAATAAAAGCAATGTAAAATTAGGAATCAGTGCTTTGTCGGCTTTCTCACTTAATACCTTGAATGGGAATACAAAAGTAGTCCAGAGCAAATTTCCCACAGAACTATTCTTACTCACTGAATATGTTTTCACCGTAACATTTGCATTATCAAATTTAAATACATCTTTCATATCCTCATTGGCATACAAGACGAACTCTGTTCCTCCTTTTGCATTATTCAATAACGAAATCAGATTTCTACCAATGCCCGTAATCTTCTTTCCCACATAACCACTAACTACTATTTTCATCATAATCGCTCACCATACCTTCTCATTTGTCTAACTTATATTTGAATGGATGATCTTATCACTATTTATTACACATTTTTTTGTTTGCATTTTAAACTTCCAGTACTACCAGCAGCAACTACTGTATTATCAAACAATTGTGTGCCTTTTAATAAATTACATTTGCATCCTATCCAACAATGATTGCCTATAACTATACTTCTTTCATTATTCATTCTATTACCATGAGCATCATAAATCGGATACAGATCTGTATCCATAATCTGCGTTCCCTATGAAATAAGACAGTCATCACCAATCTTAATAGACTCTTTACATATTATCATGGCATATCCGTTTATCATAAATTTTTTCTAATGTTAATAAACCTTTATTAACAATAATTGTCCCCGAATTATCCCAAACAGTTCTACAAAACTTATCATCATGTCCGTGAAATGGAGCAAATCCTATTCGAATACTTCCAACTGAACAATCGTTCACTATTATTCTTCCCTTACATTCTTTTAATTATATATTTTTAAACATACGATTATGGGCTTAAACACACCCTTCCACCCGCAGACCAAAATAATACAACTTCATTCTCAGTGTTTTTAAAATGGAGATTTTCAATATCTTGCTAATGATTTTCAACATCTTCACTTCCTCATCTGCGCAGCAATATCTGCATCCACAATTTCTTCGCCAGTCTTACCTACAAGCTGTTCTTTACTTGCTGCACTTAAACCATCGTTGATTGTTGCACACATATCGCAAGTGCTACTCCTATCGAGTTCTTCCTTCGTAACCTTGCCATCACGGTAGTCACGCACAATATCATTCTCATACATGGAATACGGATGCTTGCTAAACAGCGCCTTAAACTTATGCCATACCACCCAAAAACCAGGTTTCCAAATATATTTATGCATAGCAGGAGACACCGAACCGATCATCCAACAATCACGGTCACAACAACGAACCTTCTTGCGTACCTGTTCAGCTTCCGTGCTATTCCAAATCTCGTCCCAAGTCTGTGTATTCAGATTGCCCATGACTTCCTTATCCTTAGTTCCGTTGCATGGCATAACATCGCCGTAAGGATCAATAAAGAAGGTGTCAAAGCTCATATCACAAGGCAACAGACGCTTCTGTCCATAGATATAGTTAATTAGTCCATGATTGAAGTAAGCACGCATCCACTTCTTCGGACTCTTGGAGTGAAGCAGTTCATTAACCAAGTCCTCGAAATTTTTAGCTACCATCGGACGGTCATGGATAATGTTCTTTGCTTCCACAAAGTAAAAAGAATTATGCAACGATGCCGTTGCAAACTCCATACCCATCTCATCAGAAATCTTGTACAGCGGCACAAGGTCAGGAGCATTCTTATCCTGAACCGTCATTCCGATGCCAACATCTTTCATGCCCATTTCGCGCAAGATCTTGAGCATACCATAGCCCTTCTGATAGCCGTCCTGAAGACCACGGATCTCATTATTGGTCTGTTCAAGACCTTCAATGGAGATACGGATACCAATATTCGGAAACTCCTTACACAAATCCACAATACGGTCTGTAAAGAAACCATTTGTGGAAATAACGATGCGGTCGCTCTTTTTATACAGCTCACACACAATGTCTTTCAAATCCGTGCGGATGAAAGGCTCTCCGCCGGTGATGTTGGTAAAGTACATCGGTGGCAGCTTGCGGATCGTTTCAATGCTGATTTCTTCTTCCGGCTTGGAAGGAGCTTTATAGCGGTTGCACATAGAGCAACGGGCATTACAACGGTAAGTTACGATTACAGTACCATTCAATTTCTTAGTAGCCATTTTTTCAATCCCCTCTAATTCAAGAAGCAGCCTTTAGCCTCTTTTTTACTTTTACTTCAACTATTTATAAAGTGGCAAATAGTAATATGCCACCTAATGTCAACACACATACGATAAGACTGTTTCTCCGGCAATCTTTTTCAATCCAATTTTTTCAATCATTCGGAATAGCATCATGTGTGCCAGGTAGATTTCTAAACTGACACCACTGATAAACTTGGAAATCGTATTGCTTCACAACTTTGTGTCTATACACATAGCACCAATCACCATCATAGGGAATCTAATCAGTTTCTTACTTGTAACAATAAGAACTGTCAAGTCTCTATCAACCGGAAGTTGCACAACAAAGACCAGTACAAAGCCTATGATTGTAATGGTTATTCCAATCCAAGCATTTTTAACAAACCTTTGAATATCTACTTTGTACAGATAAATCAAGCCTCCTGCCACAAAATAGCAGCGCCACGGAAAGCAAAGGCTTCTACCTGCTACGAAGTGAACTTCGCTGACATAGGAAATCATCACCGCTATTAGGAGTGTTGTCCATGCCCGTTTCCTCGTCCAAATTAGATAGACAAAGAATGGGAACAGGATATAGAATCCGAAGATAACTCCCAATGTCCAGCCAACACCAATTACAGACATCCCGGATGTGGTATAGAACCCAAACATCAGCGTCAGCTTGGCAAAGGCTTCATATATCTTGCCAACAGTGATACCTCCATCAAGCATCAAGCTAACAGCTACATCCATCAACACAAGCAATGCAAAGAACGGCAGAATCTTTAAATATCGTTTGTTGTAAAAATTATTCACGCTAATTCTTTGACTCTTAATTTTCTCATAATAACCACATCACATTCCAAATCCGGTGATGATAAAGAATAACTGCACAAATATTGCAAATTAAGTGATAGTGGTATTAATCAGGTACCCCCATAGCCGATATTTGCTCTAATGTGCATACAGATCACACCGATAGCTGCCAAAGTGCGTAGTCCATCTAAATTATTGTATTTTCGCATCCGTCATTTTCCTCCGATTTAGCAACGTACTTTAAGTAGCTCTGCATCCTCCCAAAAGATAACATTGCCCAATATTTGCGGAAACAAAAAGGCAGTTCCTTTTTGAAATCTAACAGTTTTTTGCTGTCAACCACAACTTCCACTTGTCCTTCTCCGTCTAAGCAGAGAATCACCTGGAAAGATTCTTCTCTTGCCGTAAAGGTGAACCCCTTCCTTACTCGGATATACTCAGTCTCAAAGTATTTACATCAACACAATATCTCCCTTGAACACCTTGGATAGTAATGAACCAACCGACTCTGTTTACTTGAGCCTTTCACTGGCTGCTAGACAACAATAAGTAACATTAGAACTTGCCTGTATTTCTACAATCAAAGCTCCAGCTCCAATCACAAGAACCATCCCTATCGGAACATAGTAGCAATCGCCCTTGTGAACTTTCACCTTATGCAAGTGCTTATCTAACACACCGCTTTCCACAGCTTCTCGTAGAATGTCCTCCGTCACTGGATGTTCAAAACCATAAATCAGACTTACGGCTTCCAAGACATACAACATCTCTGTCTTACCGTTATTACCTTCGTGATATTTTGCATATTCATCGTCCCGGTGTGCCTGTATGGACAAGTTTTGTTTTGCAGCTATAAATTTCACAAGTATGGGCAGTTCCGTATTTACACCAATCTTTGTGCCAAGATACTCCGGCTTTTGATGAAGTACATCCGTCAGTGTCATTCCGGCAAATCTCCCATTGACAATCATGCTCTGCCCATCCGGATGTACGGAGCATTCCCATGTTTCTGCTAGCGGGTTCAAATCTCTCTGCTTGCCAAAGTTTCCTCTCAAACGAGTCCCGCCCCACAGATAATCCTTACCCACCAGCGCTAATTTCAAAATCTCCATGCTAGGCCCCCGCTGTTATTGATTCAATTCATGCTCCTTCTTATTTGCGACGCTAATGCTCTCACCGATCTGCACTTTAATAAAGTCCAACTGTGTTGTTGCCATGATCGTATGTTTACATCCCGCTGCAATGGTATTCACATCACCGGCTCTCAACTTTTGCTCCATACCATCAACAACAGCTTCGCCGGTACCGGCATCCTCACCAACGCCCAACTCATCATGAAGATATGTGGCCGCAAGCATAATTGCAGGGAATGTGTATCTTCTGCACAGCTCTACACAGATAGAAACTTTTTTCCAAATTGCTTGTGAATCACACTGGCCTGAGATTTGCTGGTTACAATCGTCACCTTGGCATCCACAGAGGTTATTTGACGATACACTCGCTGTATCATGGATTCGTAATTCCCATCTTCATCCTTAAACAGTTGGATAAACTGCTTGGAGCTTACTTCGTCGGACAATGGCCACAGAGGCTTTCCGCTACCGCCGAACAATAAAATAATATTCATCCGGTTTTACTCTCTTACAGTTCCAAGCGGCTTTTGATCGTGGACTGTATCTGCTGTAATCTGATTTCAGCAGTGTCTTAATCAGCATCCTTGATGCTGTAATAAATCTTTATCTCCGGTTCCGTGCCTGACGGACGTACTGCAATCCAACTTCCGTCTGCCATAATATATTTCAAAGCATCCGATGCGGGCAGTTTACCAAAGCCGGGCTCTGCATCCACAGGGGTACTCTAATCGATTTTTTGAATCGTATTTTCAAACGGAGACTCTGCGTTCTTCAGTTCCACCATCATCAATGCAATACGTTTTAATCCATCTTAACCCTTTAGCGTAAAGCTGTCCAACGCATCTCGGTAATAGCCGTACTCTTCGTAAAGTTCATTCATCCTATCAAAGAGAGTCTTGCTCTGTTCTCTCAACTGTAATACCATCTCGCAGATCAGCAGGCTAAAAACCACTGTGTCCTTATCTCTTGCATGAGTTCCTACAAGGTAACCATAGGATTCTTCATAGCCGAACAGAAATGTGTAATCCCTGGTAGTATCCCCAATCGCTTTTGCTTGTTGAAACTGTGTGATTTTCTCGCCGATGAACTTAATGCCGGTCAGCGTAGAGAACACAGTCAATCCATGCTTCTTCGCAATCTCAGCACCAGATCGTTCATCCTGTGCAATACCCATTTCCAGTTCCTTTCTGTCCTCTGGGTTTGGAGAAACAACGGTAGGAAAGTTTCCATCCGGGACAACCTGTTCTGCCACCGTGTCCACATTCTTAAATCCAGCCAACCGCAGACGCTTCTGTACAGACATATTTCCTGTACCATGCAGTAGTGTATGTATAATAGGAAGATTCTTATATCCGTTGTATTCCTTTGGGTTATGGCATGCCGTGAGAACAATACCAGCAACTGCATTTCAGAACTTGACAGAAAAACTGTGTTGCGGAGTTGGTCTAGCATGGGAGTGAAGGTAAACGCTTTTTCCCTTACCACTCAAAACATCAGCTGCAGTCTTAGCAAACATACTCGCTATTATTTCTGGTGTCACAACTAATTACACCCCCCCCCCACACAACCAACCCGGCACATACATCAGCATCATATGTAGCAAGGAGGTGTTCACCGAGTCCTTTTGTGGCTTTACCCACAGTGTACTTATTCATACGGTTGGTTCCCGCACCCATTACACCGCGCAAGCCACCTGTACCAAACTCCAGATACTTGTAAAATCGATCTTCTATTTCTTTTTCATCCTTGATTGCTAACAGTTCTTTCCGTGTGGATTCATTGAAGAACTCATCAGTTAACCACTGCTGGTATTTTGCTTTATAGTCCATAATCATCACCATTTAGTTCGTAAGGTAGCCCTGTTGCTAAAAACATTCTGAGAGCGTTAATCCCTTCCATACAAGTCTCTCGTATAAACCTTCTCTTTCACGTCATCCAATGTGCTATCATATCTATTTGCGATAATTGCCTGGCTCATTGCCTTAAACTTAGCCAGGTCATTCACCACAAATGACCCAAAGAATGTGCTGCCGTTCTCCAAAGTCGGCTCATAGATCACTACGGTAGCACCCTTGGCCTTAACGCGCTTCATAACTCCCTGAATGGAACTCTGTCGGAAGTTATCGCTATTGCTTTTCATCGTGAGTCTATACACACCAATCACGCAGCTCCTTTCTTCCGTAGCGCTATAATCTCCACGGTTGTAGTAGTCGTAATAACCAGCCATCTTCAGCGCACGGTCTGCAATGAAGTCTTTTCTGGTTCTGTTACTCTGCACAATGGCACTCATCATATCCTGTGGCACGTCCGCATAGTTTGCAAGAAGCTGCTTCGTATCCTTCGGCAAGCAATATCCACCATAACCAAAAGACGGATTGTTGTAGTGGCTACCAATACGAGGATCCAAACAGACACCGTTGATGATCTGTTGTGTGTTCAATCCTTTCATTTCGGCATATGTATCCAGTTCATTGAAATATGCAACACGAAGTGCCAGATATGTGTTGGCAAACAGTTTGACTGCCTCTGCCTCCGTTAAACCCATAAATAGCGTATCAATAGGCGTTTCATCAACCAAGTCACCTTCTGCAACATCCAATGCCTTTTTGCCTTTGAGCGCACCATCAACCAGCAGACCAGCAAACACCTTTGCGGCATCCACTAATCTAACATCCTCCATAACTGTACCGACAATGATGCGGCTCGGATAAAGGTTGTCATACAGTGCCTTGGATTCGCGCAGAAATTCTGGGCTGAAAATAATATTCTTACTTCCGAACTTTTCACGAACAGACTGTGTATACCCAACCGGAATCGTAGACTTAATGACCATAATCGCATTTGGATTATATTCCATGACTAATTTGATAACAGCTTCAACAGCCCTCGTATCAAATTTTTGGGTACTTGAATCATAGTTGGTCGGGGTGGCAATTACCACATAGTCCGCATCAGAGTATGCCGCCTTTGCATCCAGTGTGGCAATTAAATCTTGTTCCTTTTTAGCTAAATACTTTTCAATATAATCATCCTGAATCGGAGATTTCTTATTGTTAATCAGTTCGATCTTTTCAGGCACCACGTCCACGGCCACCACATGATTGTGCTGCGCTAAAAGGATGGCCAGAGACAAACCTACATAGCCGGTACCTGCAACTGCAATTTTTAAACCACTCATAATTTTTCCTTCCCATTTCTTGTATAGCTCATTATCTATATAACTCAACCGTTCTTTCAACCACATCATCCCAGCTGTACTTACGACAAATGAACTCCGTGGCCGTGTTCTTATATTCATCAACCATTTCTCTATCATCACAGAGCATCTGCAGCTTCTCACTTAGATCCGCCACATCGCTTTTCTTAAATACCATAGCCCTATCCTCAACAACTTCGGCGCATTCAACAATATCACTTACCAAGCAGCAATTTCCATAGCTCATTGCTTCCAGCAAACTTAGTGGCATTCCCTCAAGGTCACTTGGCAGGCAATACACATAGGCATTGCTGTACAATTCTTCAAGCATCCTTCCGGCTACAAATCCTGTGAAAACAATCCTACCATCACCTTCAGCCAGCCCCTTGATTTCACTCATGAAATCTTCTGTATCAGACGCTCCACCAGCAATGATCAGCTTCTTATCTGTAAGAACATCCTTAAATGCTTCAACTAAATATCGAAGACCTTTCTCCGGGACAATGCGCCCAAGGAAGAGAATATACTCATCCTTATCGATCCCAAACTTCTCTTTGATGATCTCTGCACTTCGAATCTCCGGTCGATTCACGCCGTTAGGAATGAATCTCGTCTCCCGTCCGTAGGTCTGCATGAAGTAATCCTGCGCTCCTTTGCTCAGCACAATGATTTCATCAGCAAACCGTACAGCTACCTTTTCACCGAATTTTATGTACTTGGAGCCGAAGCCGCCTTTCCATTTCTCCCTCTGCCAGTCAAGGCCATGGACCGTCGCCACACATCTTTTGCCAAACAGCCTCGGCAGCCACAGCATGGCACAAGGACCTTCTGCATGAAAATGGACAACATCATATTTGCCAAATGCTATTTTTACGGCTGCAAAGCAACTGGAAGTCAATGCCGCCAATCCTTTTCGATCAATCGTAAATACAGATTTTAGCTCCACGCCCTTATACACATCTAGATTGGAACTATCAAATTCTTTTCCGCTTATATGATGACCGCTTCGGTTGTAGCAAGTCACGTTATGACCTTGCTGTACCATTCTGCTACTCAGTTCCTCCACTACAATCTCAATGCCGCCCTCGCGAGAAGGAATTCTTTTATGGCCGAGCATTGCAATTTTAATCTCATTCTTCTTAGTCACAACGCGCGACCTCCATGTGTAAATAATTCGGTTAGATTACCGTTTGTTAATCATTTCAATCTAAGATGCGACTCTCCACATCTGCTCATATATACTCGAAACCGACAACACCTACTGCTTTCTGATTGTCGGTTCCGTTTCAGTTTTCAAAAATATGGGATAATGCTGTGGCTGGCGAGCTTCGGAAAAGTATGTGAATGTGTAAAACATTTTCCTTTCGTATAGCCCCCTCTATGTACATTTACCAAATATGTTTAAAACATTTTCTTATCGCCCATACCTGTCTAGGTACATACATATCCGAGCCCTTTTTATTTACACTTCGTCAGCTATGAGACCAGTAATCGTTTCTCGTTATTTTGCACATATAATAGCTATATTTACATTCAATTTACTGTGTGTTTGACCCAATCCTATATCTACATCATCTTAGATCTACCCTTACGGTCGGAATAACATTGTAGTTTTCAATTCTGTTTTGTACATATTTTCCTGCCAATCAGCTATTGACTGCTATTATGTAGGTGTACTCTTCTTTGGCGTCTAACGTGGCAGTTAGAACCAGTACCTTTTCTGCAAAATATTTTCCAATATAATCATCCTGAATAGGAGATTTTTATCGTTGAACTTTTACGCTTTTTCAGACACTATATCCGCAACAATCACACAGTTGTGCTGTGCCAACAAAACTGACGGACTTACCCCAATATAACCGGTCTCCGCCGGCACGCTCTTCAAATCATTCATTACCTTATTCTACTCATCTCATGGTTTAAATTTTCGCCTGGACAAGCCCATCTTCCTCTCAACCGCATCATCCCAGTTATATTTACGACAAATGAACTCTACCGCCGATTTCCTGCATAAATACTTCTGTGTCAGATGTACTGTCAGAAATTATAGGCTTTATTACTGCTTTTCGTTTTTTATATACTTCAATCAAATATTAAAGCCCTTTCTCCAGAACAATACCTTTATGACCAATCTTCGCAGTCTTCATATCTCTCCTCCCCCATACCGACTGAACCAACCATTTTTATCATTCAACTCAAAAAACAAAATACAATCAGCCTGCACAGATGAAATAGAAAATCACTCTGCCCAGGCTACAGCTTCATCAATCTCCATATTCAATTTTGTCAGCTCATCAGATTGGGGCAAAACGAATACCTAAGAAGTCAATTTCTGATTTCTCTCCTCCAACATTTGCACACAAAATTTTGCTTGGAAACTTGATAAAACTGCAGCAAAGTCCGGGAAAATCAAGGATTTTCTTGGTTTGTCCCTATACTATCTCCAACGCCTGTTCCTGCAACTGCGATATTAAATCTTCCCTAAAGTAAAATATTGTTTATGATATTATTCTTATAATTCTCCAATCACCACCATCTTTACATCGCTCCGCCTCTCCCCAGCACAACCTGCACTGTCTGAAGCAGAATCTTAACATCCAACCCCATCCTCCACTCAGTTATGTACTTTTTATCCAGCTTCACGACCTCTTCAAAATCCGTAATCTCACTTCTTCCACTAACCTGCCACATACCTGTGATTCCAGGCTTTACACTCAATCTGACCCTATGGTGCAAATCATATTTCTCCCACTCATCCACAGTAGGCGGCCTGGTGCCAACCAGGCTCATGTCCCCTTTTAACACATTCCAGAACTGTGGAAATTCATCAATTGAATAATTCCTGATAAAATTTCCAATTCCTCTTTTTCCGCCTATAATCCTGGGGTCATTCTCTATTTTAAACATCATTCCGTCTTTTACACGGTTCTGATCCATTAATTCCTTTTTCCGTTCTTCCGCGTCCATGTACATGCTGCGGAACTTATATAATTTAAATCTCTTGCCATTCTTTCCAATGCGCACCTGCGAAAAGAAAATCGGACCCGGTGACTGAATATAGATACAAGGCGCCACGAACAAGAACAATATTCCTATCAATATGCAACCTAATATCCCACCTGCAATATCCATGGTACGCTTAAAAAACGCTTGTTTCCATGACGCCATGTTGATGCAACTGGTAAGAACCGTATAACTTCCCAAACGTTCCACATGCTGTATCTGTCCCTTTAGCCTTCCCATCTCTATCAGCTTCAAATGTACTGTGACTCCCATATCAATGAAATCATCCATAAGCTCCTGTGGTAAAGGCATCTCCTTTGGCAGATTTATAAACACTTCATCCACCCATTCGTGGCACACATACTCTGCAATCCCATTTTGGTCTGTCACTATGGTTACTCCATTTATAGTTCTGCCAGCCCAATCCGCATCCATCAGAGATACGCCTATGATATGGAAACGCTCGTAATTTTTATTTAGTATATTCTGTACCACTTCTTCCACCATTCCCTTGGATGTAAGAATAAGTAAAGAACGCTTGCCTTTTCCTTCCAAACCTCTTGTCAATAAATATTTCTTCCAATAAATTCTGGCTATGTAACTAATAACAACATATAAAATGCCTGTTGTTACTAAGGTTATCCTGGAATACTCCTCCCCTTTTTGAGTCGCAAACAGATAAAAAGCCGCAATTAGAATAACCTGGCATACGTGTTTTATAGTTTCTGTAATCTCCTTAAATTTCCCCCTTTTTAACACATTTTTAAAGCTCTCGCCAAAAAAGGTCACAAAAATTTGTATGAACAGAAATACAAATGCCATATTTCGGTACAACTGGCTGGCATAAGGCCAACGGATCCCCTGTCGTATAAAGTATGCAGCAATATATGCGGCTTGAAGGCATATTGCATCTATTAAGGTGAAGTCACAATGCTTCAGCCAGCCTTTATCTGCTTTTCGATACATCTCTCTCCCACCACTCTTTTCTCCACAGCACTTCTGTAAAACCGGGGGCCCGGCTTCAGCCATTTACTGCCCCCGGCCAGCCTTTTCTCAATGCTGCTAGTTCTTATACACTACGGATAATGTACCAGACCCAGGAACATTGACAGCTACT
>ENA-ORTP01001580-ORTP01001580.1-human-gut-metagenome-genome-assembly--contig:-NODE-1580-length-22342-cov-14.234621_pt1 | contig 22342 bp, 17 predicted proteins | sample MGYA00241913_ERZ509190 | MGnify/ENA primary metagenome ERZ509190 (study PRJEB26280, sample SAMEA2338839) | human gut metagenome | biome: human gut; feature: human-associated habitat; material: faeces...
GTGACAAAAAGAATCCCGTATTTATGCGGGTTTCGGCGTTTCGCAAACGCCTAAAATTATGCAGTCACGAAAGGAGGCATTTTTATGGGCGGACAGAAGCCTGAAAAAATGAAAAAACATATATGTGCTGGTCTGTTGGCCCATGTAGATGCAGGAAAAACTACGCTTTCCGAGGGGATTTTGTATCAGACAGGAACCATCCGCAAACTGGGAAGGGTGGATAACAGGGATGCTTATCTGGATACCTACGCTTTAGAGCGAGCGAGAGGAATTACTATATTTTCCAAGCAGGCGCAGCTGACGCTGGGAGATTTGGAAGTAACGCTTCTTGACACGCCGGGACATGTGGATTTTTCGGCAGAGATGGAGCGAACACTGCAGGTTCTGGACTGCGCGATTCTTGTAATCAGCGGTGCGGACGGAGTGCAGGGACATACAGAAACTTTGTGGAGACTTCTGAAACGGTATGAGATTCCCACTTTTTTGTTTGTGAATAAAATGGATCAGTCAGGAACGGACAGGCATTTTCTTCTGGAGGATATCCGTTCTCATCTGGATGAAAGCTGTATTGATTTTTCCCTTCTGGATGAGGGCGGAGAGATACTGGAGACTCTGGCTATGTGTGATGAACAGGTGCTGGAGGAATATCTGGAAAATGGTCAGATTCCGGATGAAGAAATCTGCCGTATGATCAGGGAAAGAAAGGTATTTCCCTGCTATTTCGGTTCTGCGCTGAAGCTGCAGGGAGTGGAAGAGCTGCTGAAGGGATTGGAGAGCTGGATGACGCCGCCGGTTTACGGAAAGGAATTCGGGGCAAAGGTTTACAAAATTTCCCGGGATGATCAGGGAAACCGGCTGACCCATTTAAAAATTACCGGAGGCACATTGAAGGTAAAGGATGTGATTGCGGTTCTGGGAATGGAAGAGGGAGAAAAGGTTAACCAGATCCGAGTTTATTCCGGGGCAAAGGCGGAGATGGTTTCAGAGGCAGAGGCCGGAATGATCTGTGCAGTGACTGGATTGACAGAGACAAAGCCAGGGCAGGGACTGGGGGCGGAATCAGAGTCAGAGCTGCCTCTTCTTGAGCCTGTTTTGACCTATCGGGTAAAGCTTCCGGAGGACTGTGATGTTCATAAAATGCTTCAGTGCCTGCGTCAGCTGGAGGAGGAGGAGCCGCAGCTCCATATTGTCTGGAACGAAACTCTGGGAGAAATCCATGTGCAGGTTATGGGACAGGTGCAGATGGAGGTATTGAAAAGTCTGGCGGAAGAACGATTTGGTGTAGATATTTCTTTTGATGCAGGAAATATTGTATACAAGGAAACCATTGCAGGTCCTGTGGAAGGAGTTGGACATTTTGAGCCTTTGCGCCATTATGCAGAGGTACATCTTCTCCTGGAGCCGGCTGAGCCGGGAAGCGGTCTGCAGTTTGGAACCAGCTGCAGTGAGGATGTACTGGACAGAAACTGGCAGAGGCTGATTCTTACGCATCTGGAAGAAAAACGCCATGTAGGTGTTTTATGCGGAGGCGAAATTACAGATATGCGGATTACCCTGATTGCAGGCCGCGCCCATCAAAAGCATACAGAGGGCGGAGATTTCAGGCAGGCAACCTACCGGGCAGTTCGTCAGGGATTGAGGGAGGCAGGATGCCGCCTTCTGGAGCCCTATTATGATTTCCGGCTGGAGGTTCCCCAGGAAAATACAGGCCGTGCCATGGCAGATCTGGATCGGATGCAGGGAACTTTTGAGCCTCCTGTCCAGGAAGGAGAGCGAATGATTCTTTCCGGATCAGCGCCGGTTGCTCTGATGCGCGATTATCAGAAGGAAGTGATTTCCTATACCAGAGGCCGGGGCCGTCTTTTGTGTACCTTAAAGGGATATTTTCCCTGCCACAATGAAGAAGAGGTTGTGGCAGATTGCGGATATGATCCAGAGGCGGATCTGGAAAATCCTACCGGTTCTGTGTTCTGTGCCCATGGTGCAGGCTTTGTGGTTCCCTGGTATGAGGTCAAGGATTATATGCAGGTGGAAAGTCCGCTGAAAGTATCAGAAAAGGGGCTGGAAGCCGGGGAAAACAAGGAAAACAGCCGTAAGCCTCTGGGGGCAGGCACAGGCATGGCTCCCGCCAGAAATTCAGGGGGCGCTTCACGAAGCTTTGGCGCAGATGAAAAGGAATTGGAGGCAATTTTTACCCGTACCTATGGAGAAAAACGCCGGAGACTTCCGGGGGAAAGCGGTCCCAGACTGGTAACCTTTGATCCGAAAAAACAGGGCGAAGCCTCCTATGGGCCAGACCGAATTCGAAGTCACGGGAATCCTGGATATATGAAGAAACAGCAAGAGCCAGAGGAGGAATATCTTCTGGTAGATGGCTATAATATTCTTTATGCTTGGGAGGATATGCGGGAGCTGATGCAGGTAACTCTGGATGGTGCCAGACATCGGTTAATGGATATACTCTGCAATTATCAGGGATACAAAAAGTGTCGTTTGATTGTGGTTTTTGATGCATACAAGGTTCCCGGCGGTGTTGGAAGCGCTCAGGATTATCACAATATTCATGTGGTTTACACAAAGGAAGCTGAGACGGCAGATCAGTATATTGAGAAATTTGCCCACGAAATGGGGAGAAGATACCGGGTAACGGTAGCCACTTCTGACGGTCTGGAACAGTTGATTATCCGGGGACAGGGCTGTATTCTGATGTCTGCTGCAGATCTGCGGGAGGACATTGAACGGATAGGCCGCCAGATCGAGGAAGAACAGGGACGTCTTCCAAGACCAGGCAAGAACTATCTTTTTCAGGATGTAGATAAAGAACTGGCTGAGTATCTGGAAAAGATACGGCTGGGGAAAGATTAAGTCTGGAAAATGGCTCGGGGAATCCTGTTTTCCCGGGCTGTTTCAGGGAAATACGGATTTTAAAAGCTCGATAAAGCTTCGTTCTGTTCGATCCAGATAAGAGTCTTTTTTGTATACAACATTAACATCCCAGGCATCAGGATTTTCTCCGTACTGATAGCAGCAGAAGCGGTCAGTTCCACCTAAAGCCTCCGGTGCCCGACTGGGAACTATGGTGATTCCCAGACCGGAATGGGCCAGCTGAACAGCAGAAATACAACTGGAAACCTCCATGGAAACTATGGGGGTTATTTTCTTTTTTCGGAAAATAGAGTCCGTTTTTTTGCGGATGGCATGTCCCTTTTTTATAGAAATAAAGGGCTGTTTTTTGAGAAATGCATCATTTACAATGTTTTGAGCCGGATCTGCCAAATCCCCCTCCTTTACAATACCGGGAGCGGCAATAAGATAAAGATTTTCCCGGTAAATGCATTCTGTCTGCAGGCCGCCGGGAAGATCTTTCAAATCCCGGGGAATAATGTAAAAATTGATTTCATCCTTCAGAAGTGCTGACAAAAGATCATCAGACATGGCTTCATAAATCTGAACATCTACCTGGGGAAACATTTTTTTATAGGGCGGAATCACTCTGGGAAGCATATATCCGGCCCGTTCTGTCGGAAGCCCGAAAATGATCCGCCCTTTTTCTCCCAGTCCGATATCTACTAACTCCCGGCGCAGATTGTCATTGAGACGCAGAATTGTCCGGGCAGTGTCCACATATTTTTCTCCTGCATAGGTAAGGGTCAGGGGATGATTCTTTCGGTGAAACAGCTGTACACCGATATCCTGTTCTATTTTTGAAATAATATAGCTGAGTGACGGCTGAGAAATATAGAGCTTTTTGGCGGCTTCCGTAATGCTTCCGCAGTCTGCTACAGCTATTACATACTGTAAATCACGAAAATCCATGAAATTCCCTTCTTTCTATTATTATAATCAAGAACAATGCCTTGCCTTGGCACATTGCTATACAGAGCAATATACCAGAGTATTCGCTGAAATTCAAGAAAAGTATAGATAAATATATATAACAATCATGCAGATATATGTATTTTACTGTTGATAATAAATTAACTATAATAAATATAGATACAAAATAAAAGAAATCAAGAAGGGAATTGGATAAAGTGAACAAAGGTTCAGGCGGGCAGTCAAAGCTGGAAGCTCTGTTAGAAAGATTAAGAGATTTTTCCACACCGGAGCTTTGTGACGGCGCTCAGCGCTGTATTGCAATGGACTGGCAAATCAAACCGCAGGTAGGAAAAAATAAAATCTGCGGTCCGGCAGTAACCGTGGATCTTCCGCCGGGAGAAGGGGCGTTGGCAGCAGATGTGATTCTTTATCTGAAAAAGGGGGATGTGCTGGTGATTGCCGGGAAGGGCAGATGTGATTGCTCCTACTGGGGGGATCATCGCAGCATCTGCGCTGCTATGATGGGAGCTGAGGCTGTGGTAATTGACGGAGCATTCCGTGACGCAGAGGGATGTGAAAAGACTGGGTTTCCTGTTTTTGCGAAGGGACTGACTTGCCGAACAGCGGCAAAAAGCGGGCAGGGAACCATTCAGTCAGAGGTAAGCTGCGGTGGGATTTTGGTGCGTTCGGGCGATTTAATTGTAGGAGACAGAAACGGCGTGGTTGTGATTCCTCCGGAGGATGCAGAGGAGATTATGGAGCGGGCTGAAAGCAAGCGCAGGCTTCAGGAACTTCTGATAAAGCAGATGAAAAAAACGGGAAAGGTGATTCCAAAAATTTCCGAAAAGTATCTGTTGGAGAACTGATTTATTATTACAAAAAAGGATGCAAAAGAAAACTTTTTCAAGAGGATTCTGCATCAAAAGGGAATAGATAAAAGGTTAAAAAGTGAAAAGGAGAAAAGGAATATGGCAAAAAATTTATCACGAAAAATTCTGGAAGCCCATCTGGCAAAGCCCTCGGAAATGATTCCGGGAGAGGAAATATACTTGAAGGTAGATCAGACATTAACCCACGATATTAACGCGGTTATGACCTATCTGGCCTTTGAGCAGATTGGTTTGGATCAGACACAGGTGGAAACCAGTGTCAGCTATCTGGATCACAATCTGCTGTACCTGGATTATAAAACACCGGATGATCATATTTATCTGCAGTCTGTTGCAAAGAAATACGGAGTTTATGTGTCGAGACCGGGAAACGGCATCTGTCATGCCGTACATGTTGCCAGGTTTGGAGCGCCTGGAAAGCTGTCTATGGGCGGCGACAGCCACACCCCTCATGGAGGTTCCATCGGTATGATGTGCATCGGTGTGGGCGGAATGGATGTTGCAACAGCAATGACGGGAGTTCCCATGCGTCTGAAAATGCCCCGGATTATCCGGGTTAATCTGACTGGAAAGCTGAAACCGGGATGCAGCGCAAAGGACGTGATTCTGGAAATGCTGCGTCTTAACACTGTGAAAGGCGGACTGGGAAAAATCTATGAATATACAGGTCCGGGAACAGCGGAACTGGAGGTAGAAGACAGAGTAACCATTGCAAATATGGGAGCAGAGCTGGGAGCAACCAGTTCAATTTTCCCGGCAGATGAGCAGGTTCGCAGATTTATGAAGGCTCAGGGAAGAGAGGATGAATTTATTCAGCTGGAAGCGGATGAGGGCTGTGAATATGACGGTGAAATTACAATTGATCTCAGCAGCCTGGAACCGCTCATTGCCTGTCCTCACCAGCCGGACAATGTTACAACAATTCGTCAGGCAGAGAAAAAGAAGGTACAGCAGGTTCTGATTGGCGGCTGTACCAACGGAAGCTACAAGGATATTGCGAAGGCAGCACTGGTTTTAAAGGGACATCATGTTCAGGAGGATGTCAGCTGTACCTGTGCAGTTTCCTCCAAGCAGATATATAAGCAGCTAATGAGAGACGGATATATCGAAATGCTTCTGGATGCCGGCGTCCGTATGCTGGAGCTGGCCTGCGGTCCCTGCTGCGCTATTGGTCAGTCACCGGCTACAGACGGGGTGGCTGTGCGGACAACTAACCGGAATTTTAAGGGGCGGGCCGGAAATCCTACAGCAAAGGTTTATCTGGTAAGCCCGGAGAGCGCTGCGGCCTGTGCCATTACAGGAACCTTCTCTGCTGCAGAAGAAATTCTGGGAGAGAATATAGGAATTCTGGGAACCATCCGGGAACCAGAGGAGTATCCTGTTGATGATTCTCAGCTGATTCATCCCCTCTCTCTCGAGGAGGCATCAAAGGTTGAGATTATCCGTGGGCCTGGGATTGCGCCCCTTCCCATTCCAGATGCTCCGGAGCAGCACCTGGAATGCAAGGTCAGCTTAAAAACCGTGGATAACATTACAACAGATGATATTACTCCGGCAAGTGCTGAATTTTCCAGTATGCGTTCCAATATTCCGCTAATGAGCCAGTATTGCTATTGCCGTTATGATCCTGACTTTGCAGCCAGGGCAAAAGCGTTGGGAAAGAGCATTATCATCGGCGGAGAAAATTATGGACAGGGCTCCTCCCGTGAACATGCGGCAATCAATCCCATGTACTTGGGGGTAAAAGCTGTTATTGCAAAGAGTATGGCGCGGATTCACAAGGGAAATCTGGTAAACCACGGAATTATTCCCATGCTGTTTGCGGATCCGGCAGATTATGATCGGATTGATCAGATGGATGATTTGGAAATAGATGATCTTCGGGATCAGATTGCAAAAAGAAGAGTTCTGATCAGGGACAAAACAAGAGGATTCTCCTTTGAGGCGGTTTTGGAACTGTCTGACAGTGAACTGGAGGTTATTCTCTGCGGCGGTCAGCTCCGGTATCTGAAAGAGGAGTTGAAAAAAACGGGAGTGATCAAATAAAGAAGCGGAGACGTTGTAACTTATAAAAGAAAGCGAGTCAATTCCGGCGGGGAAGGAGGAATAGAGAGGGACAGACCGGATACGGATAGCAATAAAATAATAAAAATAAAGAGAGGGACTTGTTATGGGAACAAATGAAGAAAAAAAGACATTTCTTTTAGGAGGACTTCCATGGTGGCAGGCAGCTGCGGCAATTGTCTTATGTCTTGTTACCATGTTCTGGGGAATTCAGTCCTCCAGCATTACCGGAACCTTATGCTCCTGTTTCGCTTTAGCTGTTGTTTTGTATGAACTTGGCGAGCGCCTTCCTATTTGGAATAACTACATCGGCGGCGGACTTTTGATGGCATTCTTCGGTGTTGCTCTGTTAAAGTATTTTGGAATGATTCCTCAGGAAACGATTGATAACATTAATTTTATTATTTCCGGCGATGAAGTCAATCTTCTGGAATTATATATTGTATTTTTGATTGTCGGCTCTGTTCTGGCTTTGGATAAAGATATTCTTCTGAAATCGTTTGCCGGTTATATTCCGGCAATTTTAGGAGGATTGGCAGTATCTTCGTTATTTGGTGTTCTGGCAGGACTTGCATTTGGAGTAAATCCGACAACAGCAATTATGAAGTATGTGCTTCCGATTATGGGTGGAGGAAACGGCGCAGGTGCAGTTCCTTTAAGTAATATTTACGAAACGGTAACTGGAGATCCGGCAGCCAATTTCTATGGATTTGCGATTATTATTCTGACAATAGGAAATATTTTTGCCATCATTGGCTCGGCCTTATTGAATACCGTGGGACAGAAATTCCCCAAAATGACCGGTGATAAGAAAACTCTGGTGCGCGGCGGAGAAAATATTGCCCGTGATGATGTAAAGATTAAGACAACAACCCAGGATATGCTGGGAGCTATGGTGATTGCCTGTGGCTGCTACAGCGTCGGACGCATTATGAGCAAAAAGCTTCTTCCTACCATTGCAGGCGCTTCCATTCATGCTTACGCATACATGATTATTTTTGTTGTAATTCTGGCTGCCAGCGGCTTGATACCGGCCAGAATCCGTGCCGGAGCAAAACGGATTCAGTCTTTTTGGACCGGTGTAATGGGAATGGTTATTATGGTTGGTATGGGTGCTGATTTCGATATTGCAGAGCTTTTCAGCGTTATGACTCCGGGAAATGTAATTATGGCTCTGGCTATTGTCATCGGAGCGATTATTGGAGCAGGCGGCATCGGATATCTGGTTGGCTTCTATCCGGTAGATGCGGCTCTGACAGCAGGACTGTGTATGGCAAACCGTGGAGGATCCGGAGATCTGGCTTGTCTGGGCGCTGCAGATCGTATGGAGTTAATGGCTTATGCACAGCTTTCTTCCCGTTTAGGCGGTGGTATTGTACTGATTATCGCTTCTTTCCTTTTCTCTTTCTGGCTGTAAGAGGAATACAGGGACAGAGCGGAATTTTTGGATGTTGAGGTGAAAATTGTGGTTGCATATTTTAAACAGCAAAACAAATGGTTTTTAGCGGCAGGGGCCGCAGCCGCTCTGCTCCTTGTTTTTCCTTTATATAAAAACTGGCTTCCGCAGCAGGAATTTTATATGAAAGCCTTTTATCTGGCAGTTCCCGTTTTTGCAGGCATTGCTGTCGGAAGGGTTTTTTCCGGCTGGTGGGCTGGAAAACGTCTTTCCCGCATGGATTCAGTCCTGTATCATGAACTGAATCCGAAAGGCTTCATTGAGAGCTTTTTACCCCGGGTGGAGGGAACTCCAAAGGAAACAGCTGAGTATGTAAACGGACGGGTCAAGCTGGCCTATGCCTACGGACTTCTTGGAGATTTTGAGGAGAGTCGGAAGCAGATGGAGGGCCTGCATCCAGAGAATCTGCATCTTCATGCCCTGGCTGCAGCTTCTCTCATGGCAAATCAGATGGTAAAAACCAGTCTTTGGTCAGATGATAGAGAAACTGCAGAGAACTATATGGAGATTCTGAAAAGTTTAAGGGACACAGCTTCCGAAAGGGCAAAGACTCTGGCAGAAAGTCTGAAAAACTGCATCAGGCTGAATGAGGTATGGATTGATTTTGTCAGCGGAAAATCCATTGATGACTCCTATGTGGAGGAAGAGATGAATCTGGCGGTTAACCGGGCATACAGAACGGAGATGCAGCTTCTTCTGGGGAAGATGAAACTTGAAAAGGGTGATCTCCAGGCGGCAGAAAAATTACTTGAGCCATTGGCAGAGCTTGGGAAGGAACTTTATCCCGCCAGGGAGGCGGCCCGGCTTTTGGGAAAATAAGAATAACAGGCAGGTGAACAGTTTTTCGTAACAGGAAGCAGTCACCTGCTCTTTTTTTCTTCTCCTGCTTGCAAAAATGTTTTAAATGAAGTACAATAGACGCGGATCGTCAGTTTTTAGACAAACACTGACGGCAGCAACTATGGCAGCGGATTGGGAAACCGATCATAAAATAAATAAGAGGAGAATTCACAATGAGCAAAAAACCGGTGGTATTAATGATTCTTGACGGATATGGCTTAAACGACAAGTGCGAGGCTAATGCTGTCTGTGAAGGAAAAACCCCAGTGATGGATCAGCTGATGAGCCAGTGTCCTTTTGTAGAGGGACAGGCCAGCGGAATGGCAGTTGGTCTTCCGGAAGGACAGATGGGAAACTCTGAGGTAGGACATCTGAATATGGGTGCAGGACGTATTGTATATCAGGAACTGACCCGCATTACCAAATCCATTCAGGATGGCGATTTCTTTGAAAATAAGGCATTTATGGCAGCAGTAGAAAACTGCAAAAAGAACGACTCCGCTCTGCATATGTTCGGACTGGTTTCCGACGGCGGCGTTCACAGCCACATTACCCATATTTATGGTCTGCTGGAGCTGGCAAAGCGCAACGGACTGAGCAAGGTATATGTACACTGCTTCCTGGACGGCCGTGACACACCTCCGGCATCCGGAAAGGACTATGTGGCAGCTCTGGAGGCCAAGATGGCTGAGCTGGGCGTTGGTAAGGTAGCAACAGTAGCAGGCCGCTACTATGCAATGGATCGTGATAAAAACTGGGATCGTGAGGAGGTTGCCTATAAGGCGCTGACAAAGGGCGAGGGCGTTCAGGCAGAAAGCGCTGTTGCAGGAATTCAGGCTTCCTACGATAACGGCAAGACTGATGAGTTTGTTATGCCTATGGTAGTGATGGAAAATGGCGCTCCGGTGGCAACCATCAAGGACGGTGATTCCATTATTTTCTACAACTTCCGTCCGGACCGGGCAAGAGAGATGACCCGCATTTTCTGTGATGATGAGTTTACTGGCTTTGATCGCGGTGAGAGAGTGAAGACTACCTTCGTATGCTTTACCGATTACGATGAGACAATTGGCAATAAGCTGGTTGCATTTGAAAAAGAGTCTATTACCAATACCTTTGGTGAGTTTTTGGCTGCTCACGGCCTGAAGCAGGCCCGGATTGCCGAGACAGAGAAGTATGCACATGTAACCTTCTTCTTTAACGGCGGCGTAGAAGAGCCCAACGAAGGCGAGGATCGTATTCTGGTTCCGTCTCCCAAGGAGGTTGCAACCTACGATTTGAAGCCGGAGATGAGTGCTCCTGCTGTATGTGACAAGCTGGTTGAGTGCATTAAGTCCGGCTCCTATGATGTGATTATCATCAACTTTGCAAACCCGGATATGGTAGGCCATACCGGTGTTGAGGCAGCAGCAATTAAGGCAATTGAGGCAGTAGATGAGTGCGTGGGAAGAGCAGTAGACGCTGTTAAAGAAATGGACGGCGTAATGTTTATCTGCGCAGATCACGGAAATGCAGAGCAGCTGGTTGATTATGAGACTGGCGAGCCATTTACTGCACATACCACCAATCCGGTTCCCTTTATCCTGGTAAATGCAGATCCGTCTTACAAGCTGAGAGAGGGCGGATGCCTGGCAGATATTGCTCCGACTCTGATTGAGCTGATGGGCATGGAACAGCCGAAGGAAATGACCGGAAAGTCTCTTCTGGTAAAATAATCCGTTTTGCGGATTCTGAAAAGAAGTTCGCCTGAAAAAGGAAAAAGCAGGGGGCGCTGCAGACAGATGAATGAATATTCTGTCTGCAGCGCCCCTTTGTGTTCTGCAAATGAACGTCTGCTTTTGAAGGAACGGTTACAGTTTTCAGTCTTCAAATAATTTTCCGTAAATTTCCTCAGAGAGCAGATCCACATAAGAAGGATCCGGAAGATCCTGATTGGTTACAAGGAGATCCTGAATCAGTTCAAACCGTTTGAGACTCAGCTCCTCCGGGCTCAGCTCGCCGCATTCTGAAAGGATCTGCTGATCCAGCTGATTTCCTGTATAGCTGGAAACAAACCAGGTAATCATCTGTTTTGTGGTTTCCTCCTCCTGGGCAATCTGGCTGCTGATCCTTTTTGCATCCCTGGATGAAGTGAAGGCCACATAAAGAGCGGCAGCTCCCATGACAACAAGAAGCGTTTTTGTAATGATTCCGGAAAAACCGGCAATGGGCATAGGGATGACACCCAGCCAGAAGAGAATTCCGCTTGCAAGCATAATACTTCCCAACAGCAGAAATGCAGAGGAAGAGGACTGAAGATCCTCATAGCGCTGCGATTTTTTTACATAGACGCGGGCAGGCTCTCTGCAGCTTTTCTGTTCAGAGGAGGTCTCCTGTTCGGCTTCCTTTAAAAGCTCCTCTTCAAGGGCAGCCTCTTCCAACTGGGCAGCCAGCTGGGCTTCTTTCCGGATCCGGAGCGCTTCGGCCTCTTCTCGGGCTATGGCCAGAGCCTCTTCCTTAGAGTTTACAAGGGGTCCGCCGCAGTCGCTGCACACGGTAATTCCGTCAACAAATTCCATATCACATTTGGGGCAATAAGGCATAATAAGTTCCTCCCTGTGTTGCTTTTTTTCCTATGTGTTATTATAAAGCAGATTTTCAGGTTCGTCCAGAAAAACATCTGTCGGAGAAAAGCATGGACATAATTAAATTTATAAAAATACCGCTTCCCTTTCCTGGAAAAATAGGCTACAATGAAGAGTACATCTGGTTACATCTAAAATCTATACAGGAAAGAAAACAGAGGAAAAAGGAATGAAAACTTCAGAATTGATGAAGCGATTCGTTCCCTACTATGGAAAGTATTGGAGAATTATGGTTTTTGACCTGTTCTGCGCGTCGCTGACAACGATCTGCGAGCTGGTTCTGCCTATGATTCTCCGATTTATTACCAATGAGGGAATGCGGGATCTTGCTTCCATTACATCAGGCATGATTATCAGAATTGCCCTGGTTTATTTTGGTCTGCGGATCATTGACGGTATGGCGGCTTTTTACATGGCTTATACGGGACATGTCATGGGTGCCAGAATTGAGACAGATATGCGTCAGGATGCATTTGAGCATCTGCAGAAGCTGTCAGACAGTTATTTTAATAATACGAAGGTGGGGCAGATTATGGCCCGGATCACCAGTGATCTGTTTGATGTCACGGAATTTGCCCATCATTGTCCTGAGGAATTTTTTATCGCAGGAATCAAGACGATTGTGGCCTTTGCTGTGCTGGCAGGGATCAATCTGCCTCTGACCGTGATTATTTTTGCATTTATTCCGGTTATGGCAGTATCCTGCACCTATTTTAATCTGAAGGTGCGGGCTGCTTTTAAGCGCCAGAGATATCAGATTGGTGAGCTGAATGCAAAAATTGAGGATAATCTTCTGGGAAACCGAGTTGTCCGTGCTTTTGCAAACCAGGATATCGAAATTGAAAAATTCCGGGAGGACAACCAGGCCTTCCTGGATATTAAGAGAGAAACCTACAAATATATGGCTGCGTTCCAGAATACTGTCCGTATGTTTGACGGACTGATGTACACGGTGGTGATCCTTGCCGGAGGTATTTTTATGGTAAAGGGCCTGATCAGCCCCGGTGATCTGGTAGCCTACACCATGTATGTGACAACTCTGCTTGCCACTATCCGCAGAATCATTGAGTTTGCAGAGCAGTTCCAGCGGGGTATGACGGGAATTGAGCGTTTTGTGGAAATTATGGATTCTACGGTGGAGATCCTGGATGAACCGGGAGCAAAGCCTATGGAGCAGGTCAAGGGAGGAATCCGGTTCGATCATGTAAGCTTCGAGTATCCGGATGACCACAATCCTGTTCTGGATGACATTAGTCTGGATATCCGGCCGGGAGAGAAGATTGCTCTGGTTGGTCCTTCCGGCGGGGGAAAGACAACCCTGTGCAATCTGATCCCCAGATTTTATGATACAACGCGGGGAACAATCCAGATTGACGGACGGGATCTGAGAGGAATTACTCTGCAGAGTCTCCGCTCCGGAATCGGAATTGTGCAGCAGGATGTGTATCTGTTCTCAGGTACCGTTTATGACAATATTGCCTATGGAAAGCCGGAGGCAACCAGGGAAGAAGTGATCGAAGCTGCCAGGATGGCCGGTGCTCATGAATTTATCTCTGAGCTGAAGGACGGCTATGACACCTATGTAGGCGAACGGGGAGTGAAGCTGTCTGGAGGACAGAAGCAGCGTATCAGTATTGCCAGAGTATTTCTGAAGAATCCGCCGATTCTGATTCTGGATGAGGCAACTTCGGCTCTGGATAATGAAAGCGAGCACCTGGTAAATCAGTCTCTGGAGCGCCTGGCGCAGGGAAGAACGACAGTAACCATTGCCCACCGTCTGACTACGATTCAGAATGCAGACAGGATTCTGGTGCTGTCTGATGGCAAAATTATGGAAGAAGGAAGCCATGAAGAGCTTCTGGAAAAACAGGGAATGTATTATCAATTATATATGTCAGTGCAGGACAAGCCCCAGGAGGACCTGCCGGAAGGAGAAATGAAATGAAGGTTGCAGTTGTAACGGACAGTAACAGCGGAATTACACAGTCTAAAGCAAAAGAACTTGGTATTTCCGTGATTCCCATGCCGTTTATGATCAATGAGGAGACGTTTGAGGAGGATATCAACCTGACTCAGGAGCAGTTTTATGAGAAGCTGGTGGAGGGAGCAGAGATCTCTACCTCTCAGCCGTCTCCGGAGACAGTCATGAATCTTTGGAGCGAGCTTTTGAAGACTTATGATGAGATTGTTCATATTCCCATGTCAAGCGCTTTGTCCAGTTCCTGCCAGACTGCCATGATGCTTGCAGAGGATTTTGACGGGCGTGTCTTTGTGGTGGATAACCAGAGAATTTCCGTTACTCAGTATCAGTCTGCTCTGGATGCCATGGAGCTGGCCCGGGTCGGGCTGAGCGGAGCCCAGATCAAGGAGATTCTGGAGAGAGAGGCCCGGGAATCCAGCATTTACATTATGGTGGATACACTGAAATATCTGAAAAAGGGCGGACGAATTACTCCGGCAGCAGCAGCTTTGGGAACGCTTCTCAGAATTAAGCCGGTTCTTCAGATTCAGGGCGGAAAGCTGGATTCCTTTTCCAAGGCAAGAACAGTAAAGCAGGCCAAGACAACCATGCTTTCCGCGATTGCAAAGGATCTGGAAGAGCGGTTTGACGATCCGAAGGCGGAAAAATGCTGGATGGAGATAGCTTATAGCTGTGAGAAGGAGATTGCAGAGGAGTTTCAGCAGGAAATCCGTCAGCAGTTTCCGCAGGTACAGCAGATTCACATGGATCCCCTGTCTCTGAGTGTTGCCTGCCATATCGGACCGGGAGCTCTTGCAGTTGCGATTACAAAGAAAATTGATGCAGAGGCAGAGCGAAGCCATTATGGAAAATGAGGAAAGAGGAAAAAAACGGTATTATTTTGAAAAATTCCGGAAAACGGTCAGCCTGAAGGTTGTGATTGCCGTTCTTCTGGTGGCTTTTGGTACGATTCCCATGGTTTTGGGAACTCAGACAATGCTGAATTCCATGCGGCAGAGCCAGATTGATTCCCGTATGACAGAGGTGCAGAACCATTGCCGGATTCTTGCCAGTAAAATGGCGCGGATGGGATATCTGACAGGAGAAATGCGCGGAGGTATGGACAGTGAGATCGAGGCGCTGGCAGATGTATATCACGGACGGATCGTGGTGGTTAACCAGGATTTCAGGATTGTAACCGACACGTTTCACATTGCGGAGAAACGGCTGAATGTGGCGGAGGAGGTTCTGCGCTGTTTTCAGGGAGAAAGCAGCAGCATTTACAATAAGGATAAGCATTATTTTGTGCAGACAATTCCCATCTACGCAGCTTCTTCCGATAAGAATGTAAACGGTGTTCTCGTGATCAGTGCGTCTACAGAGCCGATTATTTCGCTGGCAGAAGGGGTAGGGGATAAGAATCTGCTGTTTCAGATTATTGTATTTTTGATTCTCCTGATTCTTGCAGTTGCCGTGTCGATCTGTCTGGTTCGTCCCTTCCGGGATTTTATTGGAAAGCTGAAGCTGGTGGCCCAGGGAGAACTGGACACGGATATTACGGCAGATGTTTACCGGGAAACCCAGAAGATTTCCGAGACGGTAGGTCAGACCTTATCGAAGCTGCGGGCAGTGGATCAGTCCCGTCAGGAGTTTGTTTCCAATGTGTCTCATGAGCTGAAAACGCCGATTACCTCTATTCGCGTTCTTGCAGATTCTCTGATGGGAATGGGAGAAGTCCCTGTAGAGCTGTACCGGGAATTCATGGAGGATATCTCGGATGAAATTGATCGAGAGGGCAAGATTATTGATGATCTTCTGGCTCTGGTGAAGATGGATAAATCAGAGGCAGAGCTGAATATTGCCCAGGTGGATATTAACCAGATGGTAGAGCAGGTGTTAAAGCGTCTCCGCCCGATTGCAAACCGGCGGAAGGTGGAGCTGATTTATGAGAGTATCCGTCAGGTGACGGCAGATGTGGATGAGACAAAGCTTTCCCTGGTGATTACCAATCTGGTGGAAAATGCAATGAAATATAACACAGAAGAGGGATGGGTCCGTGTTACGGTAGATGCGGATCACAAGTTCTTTTATCTGAAGGTGGCGGATTCCGGTATTGGAATTCCGGAGGATATGCAGGATCGGATCTTTGACCGCTTTTTCCGTGTGGACAAGGCCCGTTCCAGAGAAACCGGAGGAAGCGGACTGGGGCTTGCCATTACGCGGAATGTGGTGCTTATGCACAAGGGTGCAATTAAGCTGACCAGTAAGGAGGGGGAGGGAAGCACCTTTACTGTGCGGATTCCCCTGAAATATATTGTATAGCAGGAGGAAGACATGAGACAATTACAGAAAAGGAAGCTGGTTCTGGTTCTGCTTCTGCTGGCTGTCTGGGCTTCCGGCTGCGGAAAGAAGCAGGAACCTTTAAAGGAAGGGGAGAGGAGTTATCAGATTTATTATCTGAATCCTTCTGTGACCCGCATGGTGACCCGGGAATACCGAACGATGACTTCGGATTCCGATATCCTGGTTCAGGAGCTTTTGGATGCTTTGATGAATGTCCCGGCGGATTTGGATGCTCAGGTGCCGATTTCTGAAAAGGTGACCTGTCAGGGGTCAAGGCAGGAGGGCATGGTGCTGTACCTGTTTTTTGACAACAACTACACCAGCATGAGTCCCGGACGGGAAATTCTCTGCCGTGCAGCTCTCACAAAGACGCTGACGCAGGTGGATGGTATTGACTATATCAGCATCTATTCCGGAGATCAGCCGCTGTTAGACAGTACCGGGATGCCTGTGGGAATGCTTTCCGATGCAGATTTTGCAGACAGCATTTCCGATGTCAATGCCTATGAAAAGACAGAGCTGACCTTGTATTTTACAGATGAATCCGGGGAAAAGCTGTATCCGGAGCAGAGAAGTGTAATGCACAACATCAATACCTCTGTGGAAAAAACAATTCTGGAGGAGCTTCTTGGCGGTCCGTCCACACCGTGGCTGCGGCCCACTCTGGAGAGCGGCACAAAGATTCTCAATGTGTCTGTGAATGAGAATGTCTGCTACATTAATGTAGACAGCAGCTTTTTAAACAATTCCCTGGAGGTAAAGGATTATATTCCGATTTATTCCATTGTCAACTCCCTGGCGACCCAGCCATCGGTAAACCGGGTGCAGCTTTCTGTCAATGGAGTTCAGGATGTGATGTTTCGGGATACTATTTCCCTGAACACGATGTTTGAAAGAAATCTTGATTATGTAGGAGGAACAGACGATTAAACGACCGCTGCTTTTTTTGACAGGAGGATTCGTACTTGGAGAGGTATTGATCCTGCAAGGAGGCGCGGCGCTTCAGATGCTGGAGGCAGGACTTCCGGCAGCTGCAGTAGTTCTGATTCTGTTTGGAAATAACAGAGTTCCCAAAACAGGCTTTCCGGGAAAGCCGAAAATATCAGGCAGGAGCATATGGCTGTGGCTCCTGCCTGTTTTTCTTTTTGCGGGAGGTTTTCGGGCATTTCAGGTGCAGAGCGCCTTCCGAAAGGAGCTGTCTCTGGAGCTGAACGAGGAGCGTCTTACCATAGAGGGAAGGGTGGTGAAAGTGACGCCGGGAGAAAAATGGCTGGTTTTGGAGCTGGGTGATGCAGCTGTGAAAAAAGGTCCTGAAAAGGCGTCGGGAAAGACGCTGAAGAGGATTCAGGTGTACCTGGAACAACAGGAAGAAAAGGCGCCTGAACCGGGACAGAGGATTCAGGTGACAGGAGAGTGCTCGGCCTTTGAACGTCCACGGAATCCGGGGGAGTTTGATTATCAGCTTTATTATGCCTCCCTGAAGCTGTCCTACCGGATCTTTGGGGAAAGGTGGAGAGTAACCGGGGGAAAAACAGACAGATACCGCCGGTTTTTGTTCTCATTGTCAGGTAAGGCGGGAGAAATTCTTGATCAGGCTGCAGGAGAAGACGGAGGAGTTTTCCGGGCTCTGCTTCTGGGGGATAAGAGCAGTCTTCCGGAGGAAGTGCGAAGCCTGTATCAGAAAAACGGCATTGCCCATCTTCTGGCAATCAGCGGACTTCACCTTTCACTGGTCAGTATGGCTGTTTACGGACTCCTCAGAAAGGCAGGAGCAGGATTTGGTCTGGCCGGAATATGCGGAGCAGGCGTTTTAGTTTCCTATGGAATCCTGGCAGGAGGTTCCTCCTCTGTTGTCAGGGCTCTGATTATGGCCCTCTGCGGCTATGGAGCGGCCTTTCTGGGGAGAACTCCGGATCTTCTCACTTCTTTGTCTCTGGCGGCGCTCTGGCTGTTCTGGGACAGTCCCTTTCTTTTGTGCCAGGCCGGAGTGCAGCTGTCTTTCGGGGCGATTTTGGGAATCGGCGCGGCAGCGCCTGGTCTGGCAGCACTCTGGGAAAGCGGGAAGGAGGAGGGCAGGAACCAGGTTTCCGGTTTATGCATCAGCGGCGGAATGCAGTTTGCCACTCTTCCTGTGATCGTATTTCATTTTTTTCAGTATCCTCTGTATGGGATTTTTCTGAACCTGATAACAGTTCCTCTGATGGGGCTTGTGGTTGCTTCCGGCGGGGCGGCTGTTTTTTCCGGTCTTGCAATGGGAAATGGAGGAAGGGCATTTTGTCGTTTTGCAGCAGGAGGCGGGCGGCTGATCCTGGACTGGTATGCCTGGTGCTGCCGCCTGTTTGAGAGACTTCCCGGAAGCAGCCTGCTTCTTGGACGCCCGGCCTTCTGGCAGCTTGGCCTGTATTATGGTCTTCTCATTGCCTGTCTTTGGACGGGAAAGAAAAGAAGAGGAGAGAAAAAAAGCCCGGTTCAGAAAATCCTTCCTGCCGCCGCGGTATTTCTTCTTTTCCCTCTTCCGGCAAAGGGGCTGACGGTGACCTTTCTCGATGTGGGACAGGGAGACGGAATCTGCCTTCAGACAAGACAGGGAGTGATTCTCTCTGACTGCGGAAGCAGTGATCAGAAAAAGCTGGGGGAATTACGTCTGGGACCGTTTTTAAAAAGCCGGGGAATCAAAGCAGTGGATTATGCCATTGTCAGCCACGGAGATCAGGATCATATCAGCGGAATTTCCTGGATTTTGGAACAGGAGGAGGGGATTGTTATCCGAAAGCTGGTTCTTCCTGCAGCAGGAAAGGAAGATGAGGCCTGTGTCAGACTGGCAGAGCAGGCGGCTTTTCGCGGAAGCCGGGTGCTGTGGATGGGAAAGGGCGACTGCCTGCGGATGGGCGATTTAAGTCTGACCTGTCTGTATCCGGATATTCCGAAGGAGGGAGAATCGGGGGAAGAAGACAGAAATGAACATTCCCTTGTTCTCTGGCTGGAGTACGGTTCCTTTGACATGGTTCTTACGGGGGACATGAGCCAGAAGGGGGAAAAGGAAATCCTGGAAAATACAAAGGCTTTAAAGCCTGCCGAGGTTTTGAAGGTCGCTCATCACGGCTCGCGTTTTTCCTCTTCGGAACCATGGCTGGACGCTCTTTTGCCAGGTCAGGCGGTGATTTCCTGCGGGGAGAAAAACAGGTATGGCCATCCTCATGCAGAGGTTCTGGAGCGATTAAAGAAACGGGGAATTACGGTTTATGATACAAGAACCTGCGGGGCAGTGGAGCTGTATACAGATGGAAAAAGGATGAGCTGGGAAACCTGGCTGAAATAGTTCCTTTTTTTGTAATAATCCTGTATAATGAAACAGAAATGTGCCGGAAAAGCACAGTCAGGAGGAAATTATGCAGACATTAAATCAAGATATCAAGGAGCGCAGTTTTCGTCCGGTCTATCTGCTTTACGGGGAGGAAACCTTCCTGGTAAACAGCTATAAAAACCGTTTAAAGGAAGCGGTTCTGGGCGATGATACCATGAATTTTTCCCGATATGAGGGAAAAGGAATCGATGTCAGCGAGCTGATTCGTCAGGCAGATACCATGCCGTTTTTTGCAGAAAAAAGGCTGATTCTGGTAGAAGACAGCGGATTTTTCAAAGCCTCCTCTGAGGCGCTTGCCTCCTATCTGCCGTCTATGCCGGATACAACCTGCATCGTTTTTGCCGAGAGCCAGGTGGATAAACGCAACAAGCTGTATAAAATGGTAAAGGAGCTGGGATATGCAGCGGAAATGCAGAGGCAGGATACCGCTCAGCTTGCCCGTTGGGCCGGCGGAATTCTGGCCAGGGAAGGGCGGAAAATCACAGGCCGGACAATGGAGCTGTTTTTAAGCATGACAGGAGATGATATGGAGAATATCCGGATGGAGCTGGAGAAAATCATCAGCTATACCATGGGAAAAGAGGTTATTACAGATGATGATGTGAAGGCAGTCTGCACAGTTCAGGTGACAAACCGGATTTTTGATATGGTATCTGCCATTGTAAACAGGCAGACAAGAAAGGCGATGGATCTGTATGAGGATCTTCTTACCTTAAAGGAGCCGCCCATGCGCATTTTGTTTCTGATTGCCCGTCAGTTTAACCAGATTCTTCAGGTTAAGGAACTGATGGCAAAGGGGATGGACAAGGGAAGCATTGCCTCCCGTCTGAAGATGCAGCCTTTTGTGGTAGGGAAAACCATGCCTCAGGCCCGCCAGTTTTCCAGGGGGCAGATCCTTGAATGTGTGAGACTCTGCGTGGAAGCGGAGGAGGCGGTAAAAAGCGGACGTCTTCAGGACAGGCTGGCAGTGGAGCTTTTGATTGCCCGGGAATATTGAATGGCTGCGTTTACTGCTCTTCTTCGTCTGTGTGATAGAGCGAATCAATGGAGGGAGAGATCCGAGCTTCCTCCGGCAGTTCGCTGTCTGCCGGAAGTGCGACAGCCGGATCGATTCCCAGCTGCGGCGTAGGAGCTGAATCCATGCGGAATTCCATAATATCTTCTACAGAACAGTTTAAAATTGTGCACAGCACATCAATGGTGTGAGTTGATACATAGGAATTCTTTTTCAGCCGGTTGATTTGGCCGGCGCTGATACCGTAGTATTTAATGAGACGGTATTGAGTAATTCCCTTTCTTTTCATTGTTTCCCAGAGCTGGTTGTATAAAATCATAAAATCACCTCTGGTTTTATTTAAACAGCACAATCCATTTATGTATATTATCCATAAATGGGTAATAAAATACGCCAGAAAGGAATCTGATTATGACAAAGGCCATATTTTTTGATATAGACGGAACCCTGCTTTCCCATACAACAGGAAGGGTTTCGGCAGAAGCGGCAGAGGCTTTGGCCTCTCTGAGAAAGAAGGGAATCCTTCTGCTTGCCGCAACGGGACGTCATATTCTGGAGTTTTCCGATCTTCCGGTCAATCATCTGGAATTTGACGGATATGTAACCTTAAATGGACAGCTTTGCCTCGATAAAAACAGAAGGCTTCTTTATGGAAATCCTATTGCGCCGGAAGACGCTGCGCGTCTGCTTTCCGTGTTTGAAAGAAGAGAAATGCCGGTTATGATTGTGGAGGAAGACAGGATGTATCTGAATTTTGTCAATGATGCCGTCCGCCGGGCTCAGGCAGATATTTCTACTCCGGTGCCGGAAACGGGAGTCTATACCGGCGGGGTGATTTATCAGTTTATTCTTTATGACGGAGGACGGGGCGCAGAGGAACTGGTAAAGGAATTGAATGAGAGCCGTCTCATCAGATGGCATGACAAGGCGGTGGATGTGATTCCGGAAAAAGGAGGAAAGGTTGCGGGAATCCGGCGTGTTTTAGAGGATTTTGCTATCAGCAGAGAGGAGATTATGGCATTTGGCGACGGAGAGAATGACATGGATATGCTGGAATTTGCCGGAACCGGAATTGCCATGGGAAATGCGGATCCACAGGTAAAGGCCCGGGCGGACGAGGTAACAGAAAGTGTAGATGAAAATGGAGTTGTCCGGGCTCTTTATCGTCACGGACTTTTGTAAGCAAGAAATGGCGAGGCTTTGCTTCCTGTGAAATAAAAAAATCCGGTTCTCCACACCTGAGAATCGGATTTTTATATCATATCGATCTTCCAGCCAATGATTAAGCCATAGCGTTAACAGTTTTGGAAAGACGGGAAACCTTTCTGGAAGCTGTGTTCTGATGGTAAACACCCTTGCTGGTTGCTTTCTCGATTTCGGAAATAGCAGCGTTTAAAACTACCTGAGCAGCAGCCTTGTCTCCGGCAGTTACAGCAGCGTCAACCTTCTTGCAAGCAGTTTTTACTTTGGATCTGATTGCTTTGTTTCTAGCAGCTTTGGTTTCGTTTACTAAAATTCTTTTTTTAGCAGATTTAATGTTAGCCAATCTGGGCACCTCCAATTATAAATTTTATTCATAGTCTTTGGTTTGCATCAAAGTCTGGACACGGACAGTTCAATGTAAACATACTTTTGTATTCTAACCAATCCATCAGGAAAAGTCAATACATAAAAGCCAGTTTTTTGAGAAAAAATAGGAAGAGTTCAGCTGTTAATCTCTTTGTCCGCTTAATGCAGACAAGAAGTGAAAAACGTCCGCTGTAAAAAGATTCACACAGGAAAAACCTTGGGAAATCGTGCTTACAACGCATTTTCCGGAAGAAATCTTTGGATGGATGAATGGCTGCGGAAAAATAATAAGGAAAACAGGCGATGGGAAGAACCGGTATGAAGAAAAACAGATGATTGGAGAGAGACCAGCTATGAAAAGTCAACACTAAATTAGCTGGAAATTAATAAATCCTTGT
>ENA-ORTP01001594-ORTP01001594.1-human-gut-metagenome-genome-assembly--contig:-NODE-1594-length-22191-cov-4.081316_pt1 | contig 22191 bp, 9 predicted proteins | sample MGYA00241913_ERZ509190 | MGnify/ENA primary metagenome ERZ509190 (study PRJEB26280, sample SAMEA2338839) | human gut metagenome | biome: human gut; feature: human-associated habitat; material: faeces...
ATCTTCGAAGCATTCAGGTGCGCAATCTGGACGAGTTGAAGTGGTGATTTGTTTCATTCCCAGGAACAAGGTGTTTCATCCCTTGAAACACTTCGTTTCACACCGAGAAACAAAGTGTTTCTCACCGAGGAACCAATCGGACATTCGTGAGATGTGACAACCTACATGAAAGCGAAAGACGGAAAGAAATACGACTTGTAATGAAAACGGATAATTAGTAAATGGGGATTTTAATTGATTTTCATTCGAGGACTATTCTTTGTAAATATTGGGCTTGGGTGTTTTATTCGAGGAAAGAGATTCTTATTTATATATGCTTTTATTGAATGAGTTAAATATAAGGGCGGAGAATAGGGCTAAAATTCTGTCATTTTGGTGGAATATTCTTTGTAGTGGACGGATTGTAGATAGAAATGGTGGAGAATGAAATAAAATTATCCGCTTTCTATATTAAAGTTGGCTATGTTTGCTTTTGGTTAATTTTTGCAGGATTTTGAACTTTTGTAGATAAATGAAAAGAAGTATAGTTGATATAGAAAGTTCTGTTGGTTCGGGAGGAGCCAGGGGAATTAATGTAGGTGGCATGATTGCTGTCTGCTTCTATATTTGTTATATTCTGGGAGTCTATAAAGTTGATTTATTGTTTGGCATGCAGGAGTTATCCATTTTCTTGCCGGGAAAAGATTTTTTTCTGGAATCGTTGGCTTTGCCGGGTGGATTCCTACTCTATATGGGAGATTTTTTTCTTCAGTTTTGCTATGAACCGTGGTTAGGAGCTTTTCTGTTGGTTGTATTGTTCTTTTTACTTCAGTTTCTGGTTTGCCGGGTAATGAATATTCCGTCCGATTGCCGGCTGTTGGCTTTGATTCCTTCTCTACTGTTTCTGTTGTTGATTGCCCGGTTGGATTATCGGATGTATATTCTTCGTGATTCCGGAATGATTTATTCGCAACTGTTGGGAGGGATATTTTCGGTGGCCGTATTGGGGGGATATAAGGCATGTCAAAAACTTTGGAGCCGGATTCTTTATATAAGCCTTGTCCTGCTGACCGGGTATCCGTTGATCGGGTTTTACTCGCTGTTTGCTGTCGGGTTGATGATATTTTCCGATGTTTCCGTTTCCGTGCGCAGGAATTGGGCCGTTGCGGGATGGGCTGTCTTATTCGGGTTGCTGCTGCCTGTGGGATGTGTTCTGTTGTTCTATGAACGTGTCGACCTGTCTTCTGCTTATCTGATGGGGCTACCTTTGGAGATCGGTGAAAAAGGAGGGCGATTCTGTCATATTCTATTCTTGATTTTGCTATCGCTTGTGTTGTTGCTGTTTCTGAGTCCCGCTTATGAAGCAGCCGGGAGGTGGGCAAAGAGAGCCGTTTTTCTGAGTAGCGGCATCATTATTGGTTTGCTGTGGGCCTCCTGGCATTTTACTTATAAAGATGTGAACTTCCATGCCCAACTGAAAATGGAACGGGCCATGGAGCGGGAAGACTGGCAGAAGGTGCTCGCTGTGGCTTCGGAAACGCCCCGTCCCACACGGATTCTCATTATGTACCGTAATATTGCTTTGTATCGCACGGGGCGTTTGTGCGATGGCATGTTTACCTATCCCGATGGTTCGGAACCTCTGAATATTCCCTTAGGGTTGAAAATGACGGGCATCAGCGCACCGCGGATTTATTATTATTTCGGGCGGTTGAACTTTTGCTACCGGTGGGCGATGGAGCAATTGGTACAGCAGGGTGTCAGTGCCGGAAGTTTGAAATGGTTGGCGCGAGTGGCTGTTTTCAACCGGGAATGTGAGTTGGCCCGTAAATATCTCGGCCTGCTCAAAAAGGCTTGGTTTCACAGGAGTTGGGCGGAGAAGTATGAATCGTATCTGGAACACGCGGAATCACTGAAAAATGATTCCGATTACAAACCCATATATGCCTTGCAGCAGTACGAGAATACGTTGTGGGAGGATAATTCGGTGGTCGAATCGAACATATTGAATCATTACGCCAATTTGGAGTCCGGAACATCCGGTATGTTGGAGCTTTCTATGGCTTCCATCCTGATCACGAAGTCCGTGGCTGCCTTTTGGAAGAAATTTCCGGTTTACGTCAGCCAATTGAAAGGAAAGAAGATTCCGGTACATGTGCTCGAAGCGGCTTTGCTGTATGCCGGGTTGGAAAAGAATGAGCCACTGAAACAGGAAATTATTGCTCTGGCCGGTACATCTTCTCCGGTCGTCGCCCGTTTCGGAGAATTTATGCAACTGGTGGAGACTCTGAATGGAGAAACAGACGAACAGGGTGTGACGCTCTTCCGACAACGGTTCGGTGACACCTTCTGGTTCTACTATTTTTTTGTGAATGATATAAAGACCGATTGAAACAGGGAGGTCCGGCAACGGAAATCTCCATTGAAAAGAGTAATATGAGTTATCCCCTAAAAAATAAAATCAGAATCCATAAAAAGAACAACATAAACCAACAAAAAACAGCTATATACAATGAGATACAGAACCATAATATTGAAAAGCATTTTCGTGGAAGTGCAACTTTCGTTTTTCGGAACGGAGACAGGCTCAACCGAATGCCATGCCATGTTGCACACGCTGAATACCTCACTGAATGCGGCCGAACAGATAAAAAATCTGGAAACGGCTGTCGGGATATTGTCTGCCGACGGCATTGCCGGCAAGAATATGTCTTTAGTCTTTCGTCGCTATTTTATGAGCGATCCGGCTAACCAGTGGCAATTGTTGAAACACGACCTGCCGGGTGCCCTTTCCATTACCGGACAGGCGCCGCTCGATTATGCCAAAGTGGCGCTTTGGTGCTATTTTGTAGAAGATGCGACGGTGGAAGATGCCGACGGCCTGACCGTTATGAAACATTCGGGCTATGAACATTATTATTACACTGGCTTGAATAGTACGGCAGACACTGGTGAATATACACAGACACTCGAGTTATTTAACGATTTGCGTACCTCCTTGAAACAGGGAAATCTTTCGTTTGCCGATGAGCTGGTACGCACATGGATCTATGTGCAGGGAGTCGATACGCATTATGCCGGCATGGTGCGTGCCCGTAAAGAGGTATTCGATGAAGAAGGGCTTACGGAACACACTCATTACATTGCCAGTACCGGAATCGAAGGGCGTTTTCGCCTGCCGCAATCTTTGGTTTATATGGACGCTTATGCCATCCGGGGAATGTCCCGGGGGCAATTGAATTATCTGCATGCTTTGGAATATCTCAGTCCGACCAGTAAGTATGGGGTGACCTTTGAGCGGGGTAGCATCGTGAATTATGGCGATCGGAATCATATTTTTATATCCGGTACGGCCAGCATTGACAAGCATGGCGAGATTCTCTATCCGCAGGATGTGATGGCGCAGGCCAAACGGGCGCTGATGAATATACTCGGCTTGTTGAGTGAGGGGGGAGCGAATTTTGATGACCTCGCCCAACTGATTGTTTATTTGCGCGACCCGGCGGATTATCCGGTTATCAAACCTTTCATCGAGTCCATGCTTCCGGAGGTACCGGCAGTATATGTATTGGCGCCTGTATGTCGTCCCGGCTGGCTGATCGAAATGGAATGTATGGCCGTATGCCCTAATATGAACGATATGTTGAGACCTTTCTGATAATGAGGAGGAATAATATGAAAAAATATGTATATATCATTTTGTTATTGATGTTGTTCAACGGTTGCCGTGAAGCCGTGCCGGACCAGTATGTCGATATGATGACCACCATCCGGATAGAGCCCGATTATCGCGACACCGTGATTCCTTGTAATATAGCGCCGCTGAATTTCCGTATACAAGAGGAGGCGGATGATTATCTCACTTGTATCAGCGGTAGCAGTGGCGAGAAATTATATTGCTATGACCGAGATGTGAAGGTTGAACTCAAATTATGGCGTTCTTTGCTGGATGCCAATAAGGGAAGTGAGATTAAGTTTGAAATCTATCTGAAAAAACAGGGCATTTGGTATAAATATCCGGTTATCAAAAATAGTGTCTCTCCCAATCCCATTGACGGCTATCTCTCTTACCGCCTGATAGAGCCTTCGTATGTGACTTACGGTGAACTGTCCATCAGGCAACGCGACTTGACAAGCTTCGACGAATGCGATATCTATAACAACCAAGTGCTTGGAGGGAAAGGGAAATCACAGTGCATCAATTGCCATTCCTACCAGAATTACCGGACAGATCATATGCAGTTTCACGGCAGGGGGGATTATGGTGGTACGGTGATAGCGTCCGGAGGAAAACTGCGGAAAGTAAACCTGAAAACAGAGGAAACCGTTTCGGGCGGAGTCTATCCGGCCTGGCATCCTGTACGGAATCTGATTGCCTACTCTGTCAACAAAACCGGGCAGTTGTTCCATTCTAAGGATTTGCAGAAGGTAGAGGTACAAGATACTTATTCCGGTCTGGTGCTTTACGATGTCGATTCCAACCGGCTCACGGTGGTACTGAATGATTCGAATTCATTGGCAACTTTTCCCTCCTGGTCGCCGGACGGGCGGATGCTGTATTATGCCGCCGCTTTTTTCCGGCCGTCCGGCAAGGACCGGTCGGCGGAGATGGGCATGAGATACCGCGACTTGAAATATAATATAATGAGAATTCCTTTCGACGCGGAGACGATGACTTTCGGTTCTCCCGATACGGTGTACAACGCCGCTATGCGCGGGCGGAGTGCTACGTTTCCGCGTGTGTCTCCCGATGGCAACTACCTATTATTTACAGAAGCCGATTACGGCACTTTTCATATTTGGCACAAAAGTGCCGATCTTTATCTGATGAATCTCCGGACTAAAAGCGTCCGTCCGTTGGAAGAGGTGAATAGCCGGGACGTGGAGAGCTACCACAGTTGGTCGTCCAACGGCCGGTGGATTGTATTCAGCTCGCGTCGTGACGACGGTTCCTATACGCGCCCTTATATTGCCGGTTTTACTACGGCCGGCCGGTTTACCAAACCTTTTATTCTTCCTCAGGAGGAAACGGGCTTTTATGCTTGCTTTCTCAAGTCCTTTAATATCCCCGAATTTATGGTTGAACCGGTGAAGTTCTCCGTCCGCGAATTTGCCGGTGCATTTCAGGGGGATGCTATCTACGCCGAACCGGCAACCACTTCCGACGTCAGGTCGAATAATCTTTCAAATACTTCTCTAAAGCCCCAGAAACGGGGTTGACCTCCTTTTTGTCCACTTTTGTGGAATAAAATTCTACCGCTTATCGCATTCGATTGCTCTATCTTTGCTTCCGTCAAAAATGAGGGATAGCCGGGTGCACTGTCTCTTAAAAATTGAATTAGTTAACTTTAAAAGTATAGCCATGAGGAAAACATTACTTTGTGCTTTTTACTTTGTTATTATCCATTTGTCTGTTTGGGCGCAGGAACAATACACCCAACTGCCTACTTTCTACATTGAAACGGATAATCCCAATGCTACCATCGGAAAAAAAGATTATGTATCCGGTAAGCTGACCATTGTCAGCAGTGATAAAAAGGAGTGTATGACCGATGCCCTATTAGGCATTCGCGGTCGTGGAAATTCCACTTGGGGGATGGCGAAGAAACCCTATCGTATTAAGTTCGATTCGAAAACGCGCCTGCTGAATCTGAATGCCAAGGCGAAAAGTTGGGTCTTATTGGCTAACTATGCCGATAAGACACTGATGCGCAATGCCGTGGCCTTTGAGGTCAGTTCATTTTTGGGAATGGAGTTTACGCCTGCTGTCCGCTTTGTGGATGTGGTGCTCAACGGAGAGTTCATGGGCAATTACATGGTTTCCGATCAGGTGGAAGTGGCGAAAGGCCGTGTACCGGTAGAAGAACAGGAAACCACGGATACGGAAGAACCCGCCATCACGGGCGGATATCTGATCGAACTGGACGGCTTTGCTTCTTCGGAACCCGTATGGTTTCAGACGCCGAAGGGGCTGAAAGTGACTGTGAAGTATCCGAAGGATGACGAAATCAACATGAAGCAACGCAGATATATTACCGATTATATCTGTAATTTTGAAGACGTGCTCTTCTCTGCTCAGTTTACCGACCCGGAAGAGGGGTATCGGGCATGGATCGACGAAAAGTCGTTGATCGATTGGTACATAGCCTGTGAGCTGGTCGGTAATTCCGATTCTTTCTGGAGTACTTATATTTATAAGAAACGTGAGGATAAGCATCTCTATTTCGGTCCGTTATGGGATTATGACATTGCTTTCAATAATGACAACCGCTTGGGCGATGCCACTAACAAATTAATGCGTGAAGCCGCCCATAACCCTAAGGATTGGGTTCAGCAGATGTGGAAAGATCCTTGGTTCAGACATGCTGTCAACGAAAGATGGAAAGAGCTGGTGGCTTCCGGCGTGGAAGAGCATTTACTTACTTATGTGTCGGAGACTGCTTCTTTGATCGATCGCTCCCAAGCACTTAACTTCAATCGCTGGAAAGTGCTTGATAAACGGGTATATCTTGAAACGAAACTGTATGATACCTACACCGGCGGTGTGGATTATCTGAAAACCTATATCAAGAACCGCGTGGCATTTCTTACCGATAGTTTCGGTGAGGAAGATGAGGAAGAAGAAGAACTCCGGCCGTTTGAAGTTTCCAACTATTATTACCATATAATGAACCGTCACACCAGCAATGTGATGGATGTGGAAGAGGAATCGACAGCCGAACGTGCGAAACTAGTTTCGTGGAGTCTGTCCAATAGCCGTGTTACCCAAGATTGGATTGTCAGGGAGGTAGCTACTGGACGCTTTATCCTGATCAATTGTCATTCGGGATTGGCGGCATGTGGTAGCGGGCAAAACACCAGTCTCGTGCAGGTGAAACCCGATTTTACCGACCTGTCACAATTGTGGGAGATCGTGCCGGTACATCCTGATGTATTTGCCCTGGTCAATATCCGTTCCGGTTGTGCCATCGAGAATTACAACGGTTCTGCCGCTGATGGAAATAAGTTGATAGAGTCTAAGGCATCTCCCCGCGAATTGCGCAGTCAGCAATGGTATCTGGAAATGACGGAAGAGACTGTGCAACCCGAAATAGATCCCGATCTTCCCGCTTTTACTGCCGATGCCGGTTATTATTACTCCTTGATCAGCCTGTCCTATCCCGATCGGGTGGCAAGTATTGATCGCAGTGCCAGCCATATCGGTGCCGCTGTGATTTTAGAAAATCCGATAGAGGATTATTATGCGCAGCAATGGAGTATTCAGCCCATCTCCGATGGTGGTTTCCGTTTTTACAATCACTTTGCCCGTTGCGTGATGCAGTCACGTGGTGCCAATACTCCGGTGGTCGTGGAGCGTATCAACGAAGAGGCTCATACGCAATTGTGGATTCCACTGCCGGTGGACGAAGATACATATGTGTTGCAAAATAGTGCCACCGGCGGGTATGCCAGTGTGGAAAACGGAAAGGTGATAGAACGCGACGCTCTCTTTTTGCAGGTCAGAAATCTGCACTGGAAGTTAGAGAAGTCTGTGTTGGATGTAACGGGAATGAGTTCCACGCATACCCAAAAAGAGGTACGATGCTTGCTGACGGACAGAAGGCAACTTCAGTTTAAACTGCCGGCGGCCGAAACGAATGTTTGCGTCAATATATATTCTTTATCAGGAGTTTTGCTTTATAGTGAAGTGCTGCCCGAAGCATCCGGGCATCGAGTGGATGTTTCCGCTTTGCCTTCGGGGGTGTATTTGGCCGAAATTGTTCTGTCCGGACATGTTTGTCATCTGAAAATACTTCTACCGTAATAAATATAATGAGAACCATAAACAAAATTTAATTATTAACTCCAAAATGTGAACTATTATGAGAAAATTACAATCTCTGATTTTAGTTTTGATGTGTTTGCTTGCGCAACAGATGTTTGCCGAGCCAATCACGAATCCTGCGACGGGGAAAGCGTATCTTATTGCGCATTCCAGTGGCTATCTGTTAAGTCTTGATGGCACGGCATTTAAGATGATGTCTCCCGGTGCCAGTACGATGCAAAAGTTTGAATTTGTTCCGGTAATCGGCGAAGAGGGTGTCTATAACATAAAAGAAGTCTCCTCCGGGCAGTATATAATGAGTGATGGATATTATACTCCGATATTGGGAGGCGATACTGCGGACGATTTAGCAAAATTCAAGTTGTTGCCGGCTTATGATGATTATGTGAAGTTACAGAACGTAGGGATGTTTGCAAAAAATTCTCAAAAGTCTTGTTTGGGTACAGATGATAACAATGAGAATTCCGGAGTATATGCAGACAAAAGCGGTACGGACGGTAAACATTACTGGACATTGAGTGAAGCTCCTGAAGGAGCGATTACCATTGCTCTCGAGAATGCGATTAAGACTGCCGAAGAGTTATTGGATAAAGCACCTGTCGGTGATGGCATCGGGCAGTATCCTCAAATTGCATTCGATGCTTTGAAAGCTGCCATCACTACAGCCAAAGGTTTTCTTGATTCCGATGATCAGTCGGCTGTGAATGCTGCTGTTGGCACTCTGAATGAGGCAGTCAGCGTGTTTAATGCTTCACAGAAAATTATAGATGTTGACCCTACTAAGAAATATTATTTTGTTCATTTCCCAACAAATTTATTATTGAATGTTGAGAATAGTGAAGCGACTATTAAATCTCCCTCCGCTTCTGATGCGCAGAAGTTTACCTTGGTTGAGGCAACGGGTGAAAAGAATATTTATAATATTCGTTTAGCTGACGGAAGTTACATCACTCGCAATGGATGGCGTGTTCAAACCGGGAGTAATCCGGATGTGGATGGTGCTAAGTTTATTATAGAGTTGGCTAACTCTGCTAAAAAGCTTTTAAGATTTAAAGAGTATAAAACCGGAAATGGCTATTTGGGTACCGATGAGCTTACGGAAGGTTCCGGGGTGTATGCCAATAAAGGTGATGTAGAGAAGAGTTGGTGGACGCTTATGGAAGTGAGGGACGGTGAATTGATTACAAGTACATTGGAAAAAGCGATTTCGGAAGCAGAGAAACTGTTGGCTGATGCCGTAGTTGGCAATCTGTCGGGTAATTATCCGCAGGAGGTTGTTGATATTCTACAAGCTGCGATAGCGGCTGCTCATGAAGCTTTAAACGCTACAGAACAAACAGAAATTAATGCTGCTGCAAAAGAGCTCAATGAAGCTATCGGACAATTCAAAAACGGACAAATTGTTATTAAGACGGATCCGGAAAAACAGTATTACCTGATCCACTATTCATCCAATCTGTTGTTGGGAGTTTCGGGAGCCGGTTTATCTGTTCAGACACCCGTGGCATCTGATGCGCAGAAATTCCGGTTGATCGAAGTGGAAGGCGAGAAGAATGTCTATAACCTGCAATTATCAGACGGTAGATATGTCACCCGCAACGGTTGGCGTATCCAGATAGGGAATGATCCTACATCGAGCGAAGCTAAATTTACTGCCGAACTGGTAAGTGTTCAAGAAGGAACAGTACGTTTCAGAGAATATACCGGTGTTAACTTCTTAGGTACCGATAACATGACCGACGGTTCGGAAGTGTATGGAAATAAAGGCAATGTAGGAAATAGCTGGTGGATTGTTAAAGAAGCTGTTGAGGGTGAACTGATCACTTTCGGATTGGAGAATATCATTTCGAAAGCTGAAAAGATAGTGGCTGGTGCTGTTGTTGGTGAAGCAATAGGTAACTATCCTCAGAAGGCGGTGGATGCTCTGAATGTAGCGATTGCTGCCGCCAAAGACGTGGTGAAATCCGCTACTGACCAGAGTGAGATTACTGCTGCTATTGATGCTTTAAATGGAGCTGTTGGCAAATTCCTGTCTTCGGAAATATTTGTTACTGATGGTGGAAAAGTACGTGTCCAGGGTCGTAAACGCAATGGCTTCTTCAATGTAGCTGAAACAGCGGTTACACAGGTTTCTAACATGACGAGCGGTAATGTAGGCGAACATTTCGAATTAGTACGAAATGAAGATGGTAGTTACCTTATTAAAAACGGTGATTTGTATATGAATACCGACTTCACAATGGGTAGCTCCAATATAAGCTGGAACGTGAAATATGAGACCAGTGTGGATGGTGTCAAATACTATAACATCTTCCCAGCCGTTGATGCTTCTACCTGTATTGGCGATAATAGAGGTGAAGGTTGGAATCTTCAGACTTTTGCAGCGGGTAACGATGCTCTTCAATTCCATTTCGTTGTTGTGGATCTTCCTCACGACCCCAATCGCTTTGCTTTGGAGGCGGCTATTGCCAAGGCGCGTAACACGCTTGCCAATATTGATCGTGGTAGTGAGATCGGTCAGTGGAGCGATAAGAAATGTGAGGATTTTGAAACTGTAATAGTGAAAGCTGAAACATTGACAGGTGCTACTCAAGAAGAGGTAAATGCAATGACAAGCGAACTGCAGAAAGCAGAAAACAATTTTCTTGCTAACCCCAATAGTGTGATAAAGGACGAGTTGGAAGCCTTGTTAGTAACTGCTCGCGAAAAAGCTGCTGCTGCCGTTGTTGGTATTGAGGTAGGTCAGTTCTTCCAGACGGCTATCGAGACTTTTGAAGCAAAAATCACCGAATATCAGAATAAAGCCAACAAGGTGAGCGAACAGTCCGAATGTGATGTACTGACCGAGGAGTTCAGAACAATTGTAGAAGCTTTCGCTGGTCATACAGGAGAGCAAACAGTAAAAGCGGTATTGGATGATGCCATTCAGTCTGCCGAAGCTCTTTACGAATCTTTGAAAGATAATGTAGGAACAGATAAGGGCCAGCGTCCGCAGGAAGTGGTAGATGCTTTCAAAACAGCTATTGAGGCTGTCAAGGCGATCACTGAGCCGGTGATCGGAGACTTAAATACCTTGCAGGAAGCACGTCGGGCATTTATAAATGGTGCGCTGACGGTAGACCGTAAAGCATTGCACACTGCTATTGCCACTGCCGATGTCGACGAATTCAAAGAACTGGCTGCCGGTACATTCGACGGACAGTATCCGCAAGAAAAGATTGATGCTTTTAATGCTGCTTTGACTGCTGCCAAAGAGGCGGACACTGATTTGAGTAAGACACAGGCAGAAGTTGATGCCTGCACCAAAGCATTGAACGATGCACTGAAAGCTCTGAAAGATGCTAAGATTGTGATTGTATTTACAAATCTCGATGCTGCTTTGGTTATAGCCGAGCCGGCTCTTGCTTCTGTCACCATCATCGGCGAAGGTGAAGGCCAGTGTCCGCAATCGGTAATAGATGCCTTGAAAACCGTTATCGACGGGGTGAAAGCGATTGATCGCAAAGCCATCTCTCAAGCTGATGTAGATACCCGTACCGGCGAACTGAATGCAGCAGTTGCTACCTTTAAAACAGCTCTTGTGGCCAGCACCGGACTTCAGGCGCTGATCGACAAAGCACAAGCACAATTGGATGCTTCCGTAGAAGGTTTCAAACCGGGTAACTATCCTGTTACTGCCCGTTCACAATACCGTAAAGCCATCGAAGCCGCTCGGGCTGCTATAGATGTAGTAGAAGTCTCTCAAGCCGATCTTCTTGCTGCCGTAGAAGCCTTGAAAGCCGCTATCGCAAAATTTGAAAGTGCGGTGATTGCACCTAATGACTTGACGGAGCTCAATGCTGCCATTGCTGAGACAGATGCTTTCATAGCAGCACACGGTGACGGATTTACGGCTTTGAATGTTGCTCTTGCTAAAGCTAAAGCGGTAGTAGAGAATCCGGATAACTATGCAAAGAGTGATGTTACTAAGATTCTTCAGGATTTGCAGAAAGCCTTGAAAGCTGCTCAAACCAGTGTCGGTATCCGGGATACCCGTCTGACTTCTCTTACGATGTATGATGTGGACGGTACTCTCTTTATCGAAGGTCTTGACGGGAAGTGTCGTATCTCTGTTTACGCAACCGGTGGAAAAATGGTATCTTCAGTTGAAACAGTCGAAAATATCTACTCCGTTTCGGCATTGAATGCAGGCACGTATGTAGTTACTATTCAGGGTGACAACATTACGGGCAGCCGGGTGGTAGTCATCAAGTAAGTATAAACACAGCTTCCTGCTTTTCCGGCAGAGAATATAAAAAAGAATAACGCAAGCATTTCTTCGCAGGTGTCTTGCGTTATTCCCTTTTTATGGAAACACGGCAAGACATGGCGGTTTTCACATCATGAAGACTGTATTTTTAAGATTAAGAAGTTCGAAAAGCCTGTTGTTGTGAAACAACGGGCTTTTCTCGATTATCATAGATCGCCCCGAGAGGGGGGAAAATTAATTCTATAAGGTTGAAGAATCTTTCACCTTTTTTTTTTCTCCTCCTTTGAAATAATAGTAGAAGCCATTTCATCAAATCTTCTCTTCTTTTGCATATCGATTTTGTCGGTTTTGTTAACGCAGCGGCTTTCCTGTCTTATTCATATTAAGAATGATTTTGGAGAACTCAATTATATAATTAAAAAAACTAATGTGATATGAAAAAACTTACTTCTTTTTTATGTGTGCTTTCTTTGGCTGGAACAACTTCTTTGATGGCCCAAAACGATGCCCAGGCAAATCTTTTGTCTAATCCTGGTTTTGAAGATACCGAATTCCAGACTTTCTCGTACGACAACAATAGTGTGAAGAACTGCATCAGTTATGTAGCCGGTTGGGATGCTACCAATAAGCCCGGTGATGCAGAGTATAAAAAAGATGATTATAATAATACCGGACTTAATAAATATATGGTTCGTGGGCAGATTGGTTATTATCCGGCCGGTTCGGATACGGCAAAAGCCGGAAACAAACAGTATATCCGTATAGCCCGCTATGAATGGACGAAACCGAACGAATGGTTCGGTGACGGTGGTTTACAGCAGACTATCGATGTGAAACCTTCAAGGAAATACGAGTTGACTTTCCTTTACCGCTTGTCAGCGCATGCCGAAAATGGGACAATTGTTCCTGCGTGGGTAGCTTTCGAAGAGGTGGGCAAAACGGCTACTAAAAAGAAGCTGTACAATGAACTGGACGAGAAGTGGGTGGAAAAGAGCTATACATTCACTACAAGCGCCGATGCTACGAAAGCCATTGTGAAGTTGGGGGTGACAGGAGGTTATGTTTACGATTGGGGAGGTAATATCAATTTGTGGGCTGATTTTGATGAAGTACGTCTGGTGGACATTACTACCGGAACTTCCCTTAAACAATTGCTGACGGAAGATATGCAAATTAGCTACACGGTGCAAGGAGCTGCGGTGAACTTCAGCGGACTGGAGGCCGGCAGTGAACTGGCCGTCTACAATGTGACGGGTAGCTTGGTATCTTCCTTCCGTGCCGAATCGGATGAAGAGACTGTTTACTTACCGGGCAAAGGAATTTATATCGTAAAGAACGGTGATCGCAGGAAAGTCCTTAAAGTTGTTATCCCATAATAACTATTTATCTTAATTATTAATACCGGAAAAGCAAATGAATATCAGAAAATTCTTTTCATGTGTGTGTGTTCTGCTTTGCACTCTCTTTAGCGTACTGACTGCTAAAGAGGTGCAGGTAGAAAGTAAGCTGACAGCCGATAAAACGCTGGATAGTGCCATCGATCTGCATCTCACCGGAGATGCGCCGTTGGCTGCCAATGTGAAGGTGAATCTCACCCATACCGATGCGTGGCTATTCTTCGACAATGTGCGTCCGCTCGCGGTACTCGATACATATAAAGCATCTGTTCTCATCGACGGGCAGCCGTTCGAACCGGAAAAGAACGGACGTATCAGTATTTATAAGCAGGGCACGGTGATCATTCCTTACGGTCAGGATATTCAGCCGCTTGAAGCATTTACCGAAGCTGACTTTAAGGGGAGTTCCGCGAAATATGCTCCGGAGTTTTACTATTCCAATAATCCGGCCCCTGAAGTAAAGTCGGAAATGAAACAAGCTCTTTCACAGGACAATCGGATCAGCTCTTTTAAGCTGAAGCGCGGTTATATGGCAACGATGGCTACGGAGCCTGACGGTATGGGATACAGCCGTTGTTTTATAGCCGATGATGCCGATTTGGAAATTCGTGAACTTCCGGCAGAACTGAATGGAAAAGTATCTTTTATCCGTGTATTCCAATGGGAGTGGGCTTCTAAAAAAGGATGGGTCGGTGGTAATAGCCAAACGAATCCTCCCGAAGGATATCTTGAAGATCAGGCCGATGTGACCAACAGTACCTGGGTATACAGTTGGGGAGCGAATGCCGACTGGTGTCGCGGTCCTGAAAATAAAGGAACCTTGTGGCGCAATCAGGAGTTTGTTCCCGAAAAGTGGGGGTATGGCGGTGAGAGTGATTGGAGTGTGCTGTTCAATGACAAACGCCTTACCCATCTTCTGAGCTATAACGAACCCGATCATTCGGAACAGTCCAATGTCTCCGTTTCACAAGCCATTAAAGAATGGCCTAAACATTTGCAGACCGGTATGCGTGTGGGGTCTCCGGCTACTACTGATTTTGGCTGGTTATATGATTTTATGTCCGAGTGTAATAAGCGGAACTATCGTGTGGACTATGTCGCTATCCATGCCTATTGGGGCGGATCGGGCGGTTCTGTTGTGGTAAGTAGCGTAAAGGATTGGTACAATAAATTGAAAGAGGTACACGAGAAGACCGGCCGGCCACTATGGATTACCGAGTGGAACAACGGTGCTAACTGGACACACGAAACCTGGCCTTCTGATAAAGCTGCGCAGCAGGAAAAGCAGCGTCTGTTTATGACGGAAATTTTGGCTATGATGGATACTTGTAAGTTTATCGAACGCTATTCCGTTTATAATTGGGTGGAAGAGAAACGCTCTCTTTTTTGGCAGAATCTCAATTTGACACCTGCCGGAAAAGTGTACGCCAATTTTAATGCGGAGATGGCTTTTGACCGCAGCACAGAGGTGATTCCGACATGGACTGTCCGTGAAGCTCCCGTGCTTAGCTATCAATACGATAAGGAGCAGAATGGAATTATGCTTCGTTGGGAGGACGTGAACAATGAATTGGTGGATGGTTATCTGGTGGAACGCTCTGTTAATGGAAGCACTTATACGGAGATTGGTCGAACAGAATCCGGGCAGGTATCCTATATCGATCCGCTGATTTCCGCTTCACTACTGAACGGAGGAGAGGTGAAGTACCGCGTCAGTTCTTTGCTGGGTGGTAAGGTTAAAAAAATGTCGAATATCATTCAATACGGTGCTCTTAATAGTTTAGCCAGCCAGCCGTTTTTTGGACGTAGTATAACTTCGGTGGGACAGAGCTTTTATCTGTTCGGTGAGGAATACACAGAGAAGCCTGTGATGGTACTCGGTGCACAAACCTATCGGATGAGAACTCCGATGACTACTCGTATCGGCTCTCTTACACAAGGAGCGTGTGAGTTTGGACCCATGCTTTGGGATTATAATAAAAATCAGACTTTTGTTAGTAAAGATACGTTGGGTTATATGATATTTCCCAAAACCGGTACATATCAATTGGGGGGCATAACAGCCCGGGCTGGGCATGTAGCGGGAGTTACCGAAAATGCTGTGAAGGTCTTCTTCGATACTCCTTTCGATGAAGTGCCTGTTGTGTTTTGTTCGCAGGTGACCGGTAATAGTGCGTTGCCTACGGCTATTCGTGTTCGTAATGTAACAAGAGAGGGGTTTGAAGTGTTGCTGGCTTTTGAAGAGTCTGTTGCTGCACCGGTTGTTGCTGAAGATGTTTGCTATGTAGCTATGACTCAGGGCGAAGGTTTGCTGAACGGACATAGAATTCAGGTGGGATGTACGGAAGATGCAGCGGTTACATCCAGTTCGCGTACACCTTTTCAAATCTGGTATGGTAAGAATTATTATGCTCCCTACTATGCCTTCTTCGGTGCAATGCAAAGTCTTTACGGGTCACCGGCTGCTAATTTACGCGTACTAAACAAGGGGGCTAATACGATTGATGTGTTTGTTGATTATACACCTTCGAGTAGAACTGAATCTGAAACCGTGGGTTGGTGTGTGATGGAGACAGGGAATGCTACCGGAATTTACGATACACAGACGGATGATATTACTCGTATGCTGGTTTATGATAATGGCAACGGGAAAATATGCTTATTGAACGGCGGTATAATGCCGAAAATCGATGTCTATTCAGTTACCGGGCAACTACTTCTTTCTCGTACGACGGTTGATGTTTTAGATATTAGCAATCTTCCGGCTGCAATATATCTGGTTCGTGTAGGTAATCTGGGTAGTCTGAAAATCGTAAAAAGCAATTAGAGAAATCTATCATATTTTAATTATTAATTTAAATTCATGAAAAACATGAAGAAACATTATTTCTTTGTTTCGCTCTTGGCATTGGCATTATCTATGCCGAGGAGCTCGTTCGCTTCTGTGCAAAGTGCAGATAGTGATGACGGAATTGTGGTGACGTTAGGAGCACCGAAAGTATCAATGCAATTGATGGCAGCTCAATCTTCTGTAACCCAGTCGCATATGGTGATAAATGGAACAGGACAGTCGGGGACTTTTATTTTAAATGCGCAGAATTTAGTGGAGGATATTAAATTGACGGCAACTTCTGGATTGGAAGTTTATCCGGCAACTTTGCCTGCTGGTTCCAATGGGGAGACAATTATTATTACACTGAATAGCACTTTACCAGTAACGGAAGGACGAATTATCCTTCGTAGTGGTGATGCACGTGCTTATGTAAATGTTACGGGTTACGGAACTCCTCTTGAAGAGAAAAATCTTTCTCAGAATCCGGTTTATCCCGGTGGCGACGATGAGTCTTTTGTTAAGGGGAAGGAAGATGGTTTTACTCCTGGTGAGAATGGCTATACGGTTGAGTTCCGTGTAAAGACAGATAATTTGAACAAGGTTTTCGAGGCCTTTGCTGTGACCCCGGAAGGAGCCGGCTTTAAAGCTTATGTCAATTCCACTTCTGTAGGCTTGTATGATGGTAGTACTCAAGTAAATATACCTAATCCTGCTACGGCTTTTGATGGTGGTCTCCAGCATTTTTATAACAACGATGGCAAGTATCACACTTATCGTTTTTCTGTAACTTCAGATCAGCGTATTTTCGTTTATCGTGATGGTCTTCAAATCGCTACCCTTCGTGCTTCCGATTATGCCAATCAGGCTTCTTGGACCGTTGAGAACGGGGATATGGTCGAGAATCTGTTGAAGAACCCAGATTTTGAAGGTGAGTATGATTACCGTGCTTCCGATTCTTTAATAGTTCGTGTAGAGGGTTGGCAACTTGATCCTATTGATCAGTACAATTGTAGCTATACTGTTCCGAATTATGAGATTAATAATGACTTGGATTTCAATAATCATGTGATGAGCCTTCAACGTTATACTTGGAATGATGGTTGGGCTGCAGGTCGTGTTTCTCAGATTGTAGATGTTGCTCCTAATGAGACTTACAGCCTTTCTTTTTTAGCAGGTGGTGGAATGAAGGTGAAGAATAGTGCCATCGATTATTTGATGAGCAGTGTCCGTATTGAAGAGGTTCAAAATTCCGAATTGAACAATAAGGTTGAGATTTCCAACATGGATGGTATGGTAAGTTATTCTATGGATTATACAACTTCAGCTGAATGTCGTCAAATTCGTGTCAGTCTTTATAATGAGCGTTTTCTGAATGGTGGTGGCTGGGGATCCAGTGTACGTCCTTTCCTTGTGGATGAGATGCGTCTGACAGGTGTATCTCGTGTTCTGACACAGGAAGTTGGTTTTGATAATACCTTTGCTGATGTAGAATACTTTACTTATGATCCTACTGGAGCATACGCTCCACTTGAACCGGTTTTTGGAGGTGATGTAACAGGCATTGAAGGAACGAATTCGGATGCAGGGGTTTATGGAACAGTAATAGATAATTGGTTAACTTTGAATAATGTACCAGAGTCTGCTAAAATTGAAATATATAGTTCAACAGGAGTACTTATTGCTGTAGAAAATAGTTATACTTCAGGACAAGCAATTCCATTATATGAGAAGGGAATTTATGTATGTGTTGTAAATGATGGTACAAGGAAAGAGATAGTAAAGATTGTTTATTGATGCTTTGCTAAGGGAAGAGGTTTAGATCTCTTCCCTGTCTGTTTTGTTTTTAGGCATATTCGAAAGAATTTACGCTTTGGTTGTCGGAGAATTTACTCTTCATGGGATATATCGCAGAGTGAGTGTATTGAGTGGAGAGAAAGATGTAGTTTATTTTTCGTTAGTGGATTCTATAATAAGTATCTGGAAAAAGTAATTTGAATTGCGATTTTTGAATTCCCTAAAATAGATTAAACTTTAATTGATAGGGGATTTGTAGGTACATGATTTGTGTGGACAGATCAAACAGAAGTTATAAATGGAGGTGATAATATTTTTGTGCTTATAGATGATATTTATTTTGTGGACTTCTGATTGTATGTAAACGTGTATACGAGAGATAACATTTTGGGTTTTGGATTGAACTGACACAAGAATCCACTGTATTAATTATTAATTTAAATATTGCTACATAATTATGAGAGTTTTTTTGTTTTGGGTATTTTTGTTTGCAATAAATGAGATTATAAAGGCGCAGAATGTGACTTTTCGTCCAGGACAGATTTGGAATGATACAAGTGGTAAAGCCATCAATGTTCATGCGGGATATATTGTATATGAGGACGGTTATTATTATTGGATAGGAGACAGCCGGACAGGAAATGAATGTAATGGAGTCGGATGTTATCGATCGAAAGATCTGTATAATTGGACTAATAGGGGGCTGATAATACCACTGTCTGGAAAGATAAGTGAAGACAATTGGGATTTGGCAAAAGGTCGTAATTTATATCGTCCTAAAATTTTGTACAATGAGTTGATAAAAAAGTGGATTGTATGGGCTGTTTGGGAGAATATGGAAGTGACTATTACCAAAAGTTGTAGATTGGTAAGTGATCATATAGAGGGGGATTATGATTTATATGATATTTCATGTGTGAATGGGATTTTGAGCCGGGACTATACGTTATTTAAAGACGATACAGATGGAAGAGTATATTTCATCGGAGCGGTAAATACCAATGCGGACATATTGGGGGTACAGTTGAATGATGATTATCTGGATGGAACTTCGAATGCATCGATTATTTTGGATGGGGTAAAGTATGAGGCTCCGGCTATATTCAAGATGTATGATATGTATTTCGGACTTTTTTCAGGATGTACGTATTGGAAACCCAATCGCAGTCGTTGGGCCTATTCGTATAATATGCTTGAAGGTTGGAGTTATGAGCGGGTATTTACAGATGTTACTGGTAGTGGGATTGAGTTTTGCGTGGATGACGTAAAAGGGACTACTTATGACTCTCAGAGTGCTTTTGTTTTTAAAGTAGGAGGAGATGATCAAAAATTAGTTTATGTAGGTGACCGTTGGGATGAAAATAATTTGGAAAGTTCAAAACAGGTATGGTTACCAATCAGCATGCGCTCGGGCTATCCCACAATACATTGGTATGATGAATGGGATCTGAGTATCTTTGATAATATGTACCGTTTTAAGCGCACCAAATTTATTGAGGACAAGAGGCAATATTTTTTGTTGGATCGTAATTCTAATCGTTTTGTTTCACGATCAAAGTCGTCTTTCCTGTTAGAGAATGATGGTAATACCAATCTTTGTTTTACTTTTTATGCTACGGATGACCCTTACGTTTATAAGCTTAAAGATAACAAAACGGGACAATATGTGGAGTCTGTATTTGGTACTTTACGTTTAAGTGAAGAAAATGATAAAACGACGCAATTATGGACTTTCTTATTACAGGAAGACGGTACTTATAAAATAAAAAACGATGTGGGAGAGTATTATTTAGCTATTTCGGGTTCTTCTACGTTTGTTGGTTCAACTATTTATTTGGGTAGAGAAAAAGATGCTCGTTGTTTTGGGGTTTATTTTGATTCGAAGATTTATCCGGAAGATGAAGAAGCAGCTCTTTTTACAAAGGATTATCGACAAAATAATTTGGTGTTAATTAAGGAACAAGAGAAGCATATAACAAATCTGCAAGTTATGAAAAAGGGAGTTGATGAAGTTTTTACTTTATACTATGATGAGAAAAGCAGCTGGATTAATGTGATATCTCAAGAACCGATAAAGGCTCAGCTGGCTTTATATAATATATATGGGCAATTACAAGTATACCAAACCGTAAAATTGGATAATAACGGATATGCTATAGAGTTATCTGGCAGATTAAATCCGGGTATTTACATGGTTCGCATAAAAACTTCGGTATATAAAGAAATACGGAAGTTGATTGTTATCCGGTAAATAGAATGGATTTAAATATGTGAATGAGAGGACTCTTATTTCGAATAAGAGGAAATTTGTTTCACAATAATTTTCTCATTCTTCTTTGAAATATTTTTAATATAATAGTTAATGTGTTTTTTCTTTATTTGCGGTCGTTAATGATTTTATAATCGTGAAATGTGTTATTTATTTTAATAAGATGATGAAATTTTTTATTTATTCGCTTTTGATGGTTGCTGCATTGAGCAGCAACATAGGAAATACTGTGGCACAGGCTGCCAATGATAAAATTGTTCCAGGATCTGTTTGGAATGATATTACTGGCAGGCATATTAATGCTCATGGTGGTTGTGTTATTTTCCATGAAGGAATATATTATTGGTTTGGGGAGGATCGTACTGGATATAATAGTAATGGCGTGAGTTGCTATACTTCTGCCGATCTCTATAATTGGAAGCGTGTAGGATTGGTATTTAATGAAAACCAAGCAAGAGACTTGAATACCGGTAAATGTACTCTTGAGCGTCCAAAAGTGATATATAATGATAAAACAGGAAAGTGGGTTATGTATATTCATTGGGAAGATGGTAATGGTTATGGGGAAGCGCGCGTTTGTGTCGCTGTGAGTGATGAAATAGACGGAACTTATAAATTTGTAAGTACTTTCCGTCCTAATAATCATGATTCGCGCGATCAGACTATTTTTAAAGATACCGATGGAAAAGCCTATCATTTTGGATCTACTGATATGAACACTAATATGAATGTAGCTTTACTTTCCGAAGATTATTTGGAAACAGAAAAGAATCCTATTACAGAAACAAAGATTTTGAAAGGATTGAGTTATGAGGCACCTGCTATTTTTAAAGTTGATGATGTCTATTTTGGACTTTTTTCCGGTTGTACGGGGTGGAATCCCAATCCGGGACATTCAGCATCGGCAACGGAAATATTTGGAGCTTGGACGCCTGGAAAAAATTTTGCCATTGACGAGGGCAATACAACAACATATCATTCGCAGAGTACTTTTGTACTGAAGGTAAACGGTTATGAGAGCGCCTATGTCTATATGGGAGATCGTTGGGATTCTGGTGATGTAGGGGGAAAATCTCAATATGTATGGTTACCTCTGAGCATGCGTTCGGGGATACCTACTGTAAAATGGTATGACAGTTGGGATATGAGTGTTTTTGATAATGTCGATCGCTTTAAACGTGTTAAAGCGTTGGCTGATGGCATAGTAGTACGTATCCTTGATAAAAATTCCGATCGTTGGATGTCTAAATCTAAAAATGGCTTTAACATTGATGATGATAATGATGAAGTAAATATGAGTTTTGAATTGAAAGCTACTGATAATCCTTATATCTGGAAACTGAAGGATATGAGTACAGGTAATTATTTGGAATCAATATTTGGGACTTTGCGTCTTACTGTAGAGAATGCAAAAGTTAGTCAGCAATGGCGTTTAGAACTGGAAGAGGACGGTTGTTATAAAATACAAAATGTTAATGACAAGAAATTATTGTCCATATCAGGAGCTTCTTCATTTGCTGGAAGTAATCTGTTTCTTGTGGAAGAAGGGGCAAGTAACTCGCAGAGCTTTGGTTTATATTTTGATACTAAGGCTTATGATTATGAGATGGCGGACATGTTTAGTCTCTCTTATTGGCAGGAGAATAAGAGACTGATGACAGAACAGCAAAAGTACGAAGAAGGGGGTACTGGTATAAGCAGAATGGAGAACGATGATGAAAATAATGTTGTACTCTATCCTATGTCGAATAATGGTGATTTCAAAGTCTTTATAAATAATAATAGTACTGCTGACATACAAATAGTGGAAATTGGTAGTGGACGTGTGGTATATTCGGATAAGTT
>ENA-ORTP01001595-ORTP01001595.1-human-gut-metagenome-genome-assembly--contig:-NODE-1595-length-22143-cov-3.012858_pt1 | contig 22143 bp, 29 predicted proteins | sample MGYA00241913_ERZ509190 | MGnify/ENA primary metagenome ERZ509190 (study PRJEB26280, sample SAMEA2338839) | human gut metagenome | biome: human gut; feature: human-associated habitat; material: faeces...
CTGCAAAAACAGGCTGATTATGTACTGGCGGTTATCACGGACAAGGTTTCTGAAGCAGTGGGTAACTGCGGAATCATGTTCAAACCAAACGGAAATAACGTGGATTACATAGATCCGGGAAACTTTGCACCGACAGAGACAGATAGCAACGGAAATATTCTAGGCTGTGTATTTCAGAGCCAGATAGACCGGGGAGATTGGCGTTATACCCGGTTAGAGTGGCACAGATTCGAGAATACCACGTTAGAGGACGGAACAGAGGGAAAAGTATACCGCATTACCAACTACGCTTATAAAGCAAGAGTTGGAAGAATGGCAACAAACCAGTTAAGCATAGGAGATCCTTGCAAGCTGACGGAAGTAATAGAGTGGGCCAACATCGAACCAGATATATCCTTGTTGAATGTGGAAATGCCGCTGTTTGCGTATTTTAAGAATCCGGCGCCGAATCGCATTGACCGTACAAGCCCGTTAGGTGTTCCGGTGTGGCATAATGCTCTGAAAGAACTGAAGGATCTTGATATATCGTGGAGCCGGAAATCAACAGAAGTTGAGGACAGCAAGCACATGACTTTTGTTGCGCAGGCAGCTATCCAGTACGCGGAGCAGCACGGCGTTAAACTTCCGAGGTTCATTAGGGGTTTAGAAATGGGTGTAGATGCAGATAGCACAGTGCATGAGCATGTCTCCACCCTGCTTACAGATCAGCGTATCAAGGATATTAATTCTATCCTCGCTATGATTTCAACAAAATGCGGATTCTCACAGGGGATGTTTATACTGGACGAGAAAACAGGTATAATGACAGCAACACAGGTAGAAGCGGATGATCAGGAGACGATCAGAACGATTAAAAATATCCGTGACGCATTGCAGGACACCATTACACAGCTTTTATATGGCTGTAATGTTATGGCAGACCTTTATAGCAGCACGTCGCCGGAATTGTGGGAAACTCTTAAAGAGGGCATGTCTTTCAGCTTTGGCGATATTACATATAACTATCAGGAGGATATGGCGAACTGGTGGAAATATCGATTACAGGGTGATGTACCGCCGTGGATGTATTATGTGAAGTTTGAAAAAATGTCAGAAGAAGAAGCGAAAACTATGATCGAAGAATCAAAGGCGGCGCAGATGGAACAGGAAACACTATTTAGCAGATTTCAAGAAGAGTAAAGGAGAAAGACTATGGAACAGATTATGAACTATGTAAAACCGGAACTGATTGTTGTTGCAGTTGTGCTGTATTTTATTGGAATGGGACTGAAACAGGCGCAGGCTGTGAAAGATAAGTATATTCCGCTGATTCTTGGCGGAGTTGGTGTTGTCCTGTGCGCTATCTGGGTGATTGCCACAAGCACGATTGGAAATGGACAGGACATTGCAATGGCAGTATTCACGGCGATTGTGCAGGGCATACTTGTGGCAGGACTGAGTACATATGTAAACCAAATTGTTAAACAGGCGAAGAAAACGGAGGAATAAGTTATGTGTGATAAAAGACCGATGGAATTAAGAGACACTGTTGAAATGATGAACAGCGAGGATTACAAAGAACGTTTCAGAGCGGAATACTGTCAGACTGTGATCCGTTATGGAAAGCTGAAAAACATGCTGGACAGATGGGATGATGGCAATCTGAATTTTACGCCGACATGCCCGAGAAGCACATACAATATGCAGATTAGGGCAATGACCGATTATATCGCAGTTCTTGAAGCGAGAGCGGTAATGGAAGGTATCAATCTGGAGGGGTAAGACATGCTTACACCGGATTATCTGTACAGGATTACCGAAGGGGCTGAGGATATTGCTTCTCAGCTCCATGCGAATATAATCCAAAAAATCATAGAGCGTATGATGGCGAGAATCGGACGTGGAGAAGATTATCTTCTAACCGCCACTGACAAATGGCAGATTGAAGTATTGCAAGAGGCCGGATACCTTCTGGAAGATATTCAGAAAGAGATTGCGGACAAGACAAAGAAACAGGTCAAAGAGATTCAAGAAGCTATGGAGGACGCAGGAGTACAGGCGTTACAGTGGGATGATAAAATCTATCAGGCTGCCGGGTTGTCTCCTGTTCCTCTCCTGCAATCCCCGGCGCTTATGCGGATAATGCAGCGCAATTACGAGGCTACCACAGGAGAGTGGAGGAACTTTACCAGAACCACCGCAAACGAAGCACAGCGGCTTTTTATCAATCAGATGGACAATGCTTATAACATGGTTGTCTCCGGGGCTGTATCGTACACCGAGGCGGTCAGAGACGTGCTAAAAGAGATATCAGAAACAGGACTGAAAGTGAATTATCCCTCCGGCTATAAAATGAACATAGAATCTGCAACAATGATGATTCTAAGAACTGGAATTAGTCAGGCGGCTGGCGATATTTCGATAGAACGCATGAAAGAAATGGACTGGGACATTGTTCTTGTATCTGCACATCTGGGAGCCAGAACCGGTGACGGAGGACAGAATCCGGGAAATCACCTATGGTGGCAAGGTCAGTTTTATTCTCGTACTGGCAGAACGAAAGAATATCCACTGTTCAAGGAAACTACGGGTTATGGAACAGTTACGGGCTTGTGCGGAGTAAATTGTCGTCATAGTTTTGGGCCGGGCGATGGCGTAAACAATCCGTTTTCTGATAAAGATATAGCTTATGCGGATAATTACAAAATTGAGAAGATGCAACAGCGGCAACGGACATTAGAACGTCGTGTGCGTGATACAAAACGGAAAATCCAGAATATGCAGACCGCTATTGATAATTGCCGCGATGAAAAGCTGAAATTTGAATTGCAACAGGAATTTGACAGGAAGTCCTATCTGTTGAAAAAACAGACTGTTGCATACAAGCAGTATTGTGAGGAAAATAACCTAAAGCCTTATAATGAACGCTTAAAAGTTGCTAAGTTTGAGAGGAAAGAAGCTGCAAGAGCGCGTGAAGCTTCAAAGAGATATGAAAAAATGAAAAAAGAGGGTTAATTTCCCTCTTTGGAACTTTCTATATATTTCTTTAGAAGTTCTTCTAGTATAGCAGATACAGAACGCTTTTCCTTTATAGCAAGAATTTATGAAAGCGGCAGGGGCGGCAAGGAGGTATCAAAATGCGAAAGGTCAATAGGTGGCAACCTGTATCAGAATATAGCGGAGAAAAATATGATTGGGTGCTTGTAAAATATTATGATAATGACTATGAATGTGTACCGGTTGTTGCAGAAATGGGAAAAGACGGAAGATGGCATGACCGCATGGGATTTATAATTCCTTTTGATGTTCGTTACTTCTTCGATATGCAACAGCTTGATAAAGGAGGGGGAAATGAACAGATGGAAACTATACAATCCGAATCCTCATGGGAGTAATGTCGGTGACTGCACTGTCCGGGCAATCAGTAAAGCATTAAATCAGGACTGGGAAACGACTTATACTGGTCTATCTTTCATGGGCTTCTCTTTATCGGATATGCCCTCGGCTAATCATGTATGGAGTGCTTATATCCGTCGCAAGGGATTCAGGCGGCACATTGTAGATGATCACGGGCAGGATATTTACACTGTCCGGGATTTCTGTGAGGACAATCCTAAAGGCGTTTACATACTGGCGATTGACGGCCATGTAGTGTGTGTGCAGGACGGATATTATTATGATTCGTGGGATTCAGGAAACGAGATGCCTATTTATTATTGGGAGAGATAGTATGAAATTTGATGTTTTCGATATTAGGACGGATAAGTACCCAGATTTAAGAGATATTGCATTAAACGAACAATGGGCTAGTGGGCTTATGTATTTTGATATGGAGGGATTTTACATTAGCGAAGATGGTATACTTTGTATTTGTGATGAGTGTGGCAATTATCGTTATTGTCCGCATGGCAGATTTAAGATTGTGTTGGAACTTCCAGAATTAAGTCAAGCACATTCTTTTATATATTAAGGAGGTGCTGCACATGGGAGTAATTGATATTATACAGACAATACTTGCAATCTGTGGTGGTATCTCTGTTATAGGCGGTGCGGTTGCGGTGGTTAAGAAATGGATTGCCCCGGCGGTAAAATTAAATGACCGGGTAAAAGTGTTAGAAGATCATGACAAGAATGACTTTCAGGCGATTCAGGACATTAAAGAGCGTGACGGACTTATTATGGAAGCGCTGATCAACATGCTGAACAGTCAGATTTCCGGAAATAACGTTGAACAGTTAAAAAAAACGAGGGACAAGCTTATATCTTACCTGTCACAGCAGCAATAAGGAGAATAGTTTTGAAAGTGTATGATTTTACCGTACCGGAATTAGATTACTTCCGGGCAAAATGCAATTTCACAGAGGACGAACGTACACTTTTTGAATACCGGAGTAAGAACATGCCGCTTGAGCAGTGTGCGGAGCTGATGAATGTCAGCGTGTCAACTGTGAAGCGGTTGAGCAGGAAAGTGAATAGTAAGATTATAAGGGTGTGTTAAGATGAAAATAGAGATTGTAAAGGATATATTGTTTGATTTTTTTGGGATACTTGGAGTAATTCTAATTATGCTATTGATGATATGGGCAATTATATGTCTGTTTGATCGCATATTCAAATTTTCGAAGTATATTTTGAAGGATACATTAATACTATGTAAAAATGGAGACGTATCCTATAGTTGCGTTTCGGACTTAAAAGAAAGAAAAAAGATATTGTATAACGCGATTAAAAAAACAGAACGACTGGAAGAACTACATAAAAATATATGAAATGATACTTTCCTGATACTTTTAAAGAACTTTGACGAACTGTCAGAGTTCTTTTTTTATGCCTAAAATTAAGTCATAGAAAGTTATAGAAATAGTCATAGACCGGAGGGATAACATGGCATTACCGCTTTATGGATATAACCCGTATCAGTTCGGGCAGGTGAACCCGTTGCAGCCGCAAATGGACAGGCTGGCAAATATGCAGGCTCAATATCAGCAGCCGCAACAGCAAAATGTAAATCAGGGGATTCTCTGGGTGCAGGGAGAAGCCGGGGCAAAGTCTTACCTTGTGGCTCCGAATACAAGTGTTCTACTGATGGACAGCGAAAATTCTCAGTTCTACATTAAGACAACAGACCAGGCGGGTATGCCTACTCTCCGAACTTTTGTGTATCAGGAGGTAACAGGTGCGCCGCAGAACGGTCAAAAACAGCCAGAAACAAACCTAGACGATAAATACGTTACCCGTCAGGAATACAACGATTTACAGGGCAAATATGAAGAACTATACGGGCTTCTGGAAACAGCCACAAAGCCTACTGGAAAGGATGAGTGATATTATGGGAAATCCTCTTTTCAATCTTCTCGGTGGAAAAAACAACAACAGATCGGGAAATATGCTTCAGCAGTTCCAACAGTTCAAGAAACAAATGCAGGGGGTAAACCCACAGGAAGAAGTTCAGAAACTTTTACAGTCTGGGAAAATATCTCAGGCGCAACTTGACAAAGCCCAGCAGATGGCTCAACAGATGCAAGGGCTATTCAAATAGTACATAAATCAATGGCCATGATTTTGTAAATAAATTCAAAGGAGCAAAAGTTATGGATACAAATTATAGCTTAGCTGATATTGCTGCCGCAACTGGCGGCAATAGAAATAATGATGGTTTTGGAGATGGTAACGGCTGGTGGATTATCCTTTTCTTACTGTTCGGTATGTTCGGTTGGGGTGGATATGGATTCGGCGGTGGAGGCGGAGGTACAAATACTCCGGGATTTCAGGGATTTGCGACCAGAAGTGACATTGACGCTGCACTAGCTACTCAGGGTATTGATAATGGTATTACAGGTATCAGTACACAGTTATGTAACGGTTTTGCAGGCGTAAATTCTGCGATTGCTAATCTGGGATACCAGAATCAGCAGTGCTGCTGTGATCTGAAGCAGGCTGTCGGTGACGTCAATTACAATATGGCAGCACAGACAAATATCCTTCAGAACACGGTAAATAATGGTTTCCGTGATGTAATCGAGGCTCAGAATGCCGGAACACAGAGGATTATTGATACTATTACTCAGGACAAGATTCAGTCTCTCCAGACAGAATTACAGTCTGCACAGCTTCAGCTTTCCAACCAGGCGCAGACAACAAATATCATTAATGCTCTGCGTCCAACACCTACACCGAGTTATCCGGTTATGTCTCCGTATACTTCTATTATCAACCCGACAGGTTTTACCTTCGGTGTGAATGGATGTAACACGGGATGCGGATGCTGCTAAAAACTTCATATCGGAGTTTCTTTCAGACCATATTCCCTAAGCCGGGAAAAAGGTTCTGAATGTTCGGCAAAAGCCGTTATTACGTAAAGGGGTAGGCCGATGGTCTGCCCTTTTACGATATGAAAGGAGAAAAATTATGATTGAGTTATTAAATTCTACTGTCCAATCGGTAGAAATTGGACGAAATGTTGTATTTACGGATGAAATCGGAAGTAAATGCGGTGCAGAACGTCACAGAGCAGGGAGCGGTCAGCTTATGCTCGCAAAGCCCGGTAGATACTTAGTATCCTTTGCCGGAAATATCGCAGTCCCGGCAACAGGGGGAACTTTGGGAGAAGTATCACTTGGGATTGCCTTGAATGGTGAAGCGCTGACCGGATCTATTATGCGGATTACCCCGGCGGCAGTATCTGAGTATTTCAATGTTGCTACAATGCACTATATTGATGTTCCGTGTGGATGTTGTGCCACAATCACTGTACAGAATACAGGCGTTTCTGCCGTGAATGTTGACAATCCGAACCTGACAGCAGTCAGAGTATGCGGTTAAGAAAGGAGAACAGGCTATGAGTTATAAGTTAATGCAGAATATCAAGGATGAGCTTGATAAGATTGCGGAAAAGGGCCTGAACACAGGAAACCTTGAAACCGCATACAAACTGATTGATATGCTGAAAGATATGGAGAATGTCGAATACTGGAAATGCAAAGAAGGGTATTATGACGCTGTTCTTGCTGAAATGGAAGGCGGGTACAGTCAGGAAGGATACAGTCAGGCAAGGAACCGTGACAGCATGGGTAGATATTCCCGTGATGGCATGATGCCAAACTATGACAGTGATAATTCCTACCGTGGTACCCGTGGAAAGCATTATGTGAGAGGACATTACAGCCGTGCAAATGGTTCTGGCGAAGATACATATAGCAGATATATGGATCAAAAAAATTCCTATCGCTCTGGAAAAGATATGGACTGTAAACAGCGCATGCTTGCAGCTCTGGAAGAACACATGGATGCTCTTACCGGGGAACTGGAAGAAATGAGCCGGGACGCCGATTGTAAAGAAGAGCGTGAAACCATGAGGCGCTATATAGACAAAATCCGTGGCATGATGTAATAAAAAGGCGGTGGCTTCGGCTATCGCCTTAAAATATGGGTACAATGGAAAAAAATATATATGATAAAATATAAACAGAAAGGTGGTTAGGTCAATGCTTGATTTTGGATTTTATAATATGGATTGCATGGATGGAATGAAGGAATTTCCAGACAAGTATTTTGACCTTGCTATAGTAGACCCTCCATATTTTTCAGGACCAGAAAAAAGAAATTATTATGGAAGAAAGATAAGCCCGATAGGAGTACAGAGACACTACAAGCCTTCTACGGAATGGAAAGTTCCAGGAAAAGATTATTTCGATGAACTAAAAAGAGTGTCAAAAAATCAGATTGTGTGGGGATGTAATTATTTTGATTATCACTTTGGACCAGGGAGAATTATATGGGATAAATGTAATCAAGGAAGTGATTTTTCTGATTGCGAAATAGCGTATTGTAGTATGCATGATTCTGTACGTTTGTTTGCGTATATGTGGAACGGGATGTTCCAGGGAAAAAGCAGCGCAGAAGGTAGAATACAGCAAGGAAATAAGAAGCTGAACGAAAAACGGATTCATCCTACACAGAAACCGGTAATCCTATATGAGTGGCTTCTCTCAAGATACGCAAAAAGGAATGATAAAATATTGGATACGCATGTTGGAAGCGCGAGCAGTCTTGTGGCCTGCAGGAAGAATGGTTTCAACAATTACGTTGGGTTTGAACTGGATGAAAGATACTATGAAATTGCCAGAAAAAGATTACAGGCAGAAGAAAATCAAATGAATATATGGGATATTTTAGGAGTGTAAATATGGTAAAAGACGATTGGGTGTACTGCCCTATATGTAACAACAAAACTCGTACAAAAATTCGCCCGAATACGGTGGCAAGAAACCTTCCGGTGTTCTGCCCGAAGTGCAAAAATACATTCAATGCCGACATAAAGCCGGGATTTGATGTACAGACAAAATTATATACTGATTAGAGCCAGTTGCCAGACACAGAGCCAGTGAACTTATCGGAAATTCCGACAGGTTGACTGGCTTTTTCTTATATTTGACACCTCCTTTCTTAGCACACGTCCTTAAAAGAAACGGCTCCGGCCGGAGGTTGAAAATCGGATGCAATTTCCGGCGTGTGTATGTTGCCCGGCCGCTCCGTGGCTGATGTGAGAGTAGCGAAACACCTCACAGAGAATGACAATGCCCGTTATTGTACGGGAATCGCAACGGAACATAGCTCAGTAGGTAGAGCACCTGTCTTATACACAGCAAGTCCCTAGTTCGATTCTAGGTGTTCCGATTACCCTGACAGTGGTTTATCTGTCTGAATCCATTACCGCCGACGGGCGGTTAATAAGTAGACGTTTAGGAGGATAAATATGCAGAACATTGAAGCAATTTTGAAACAGTTCGGACTTGAAATTCCGAAAGAGTCGGCGGAAGAGTTTCGCAAGACTTTTCACGAAAATTATAAGACGGTAAAGGACTATGAAAAACTGGAAACCGACCGGGATAAGTGGAAAGGGCAGGCGGAAACAGCAGAAGAAACGCTGAAGAAGTTTGACGGCGTGGATCTGAAAACCATGCAGTCGGAGCTGAATACATGGAAGCAGAAAGCGGAGACAGCAGAGAAGGACTATGAACAGAAAATCTATGAAAGAGATTTCTCGGACACTCTGAAAAATGAACTTGAATCTGTAAAATTTTCCAGTGACGCAGCAAAGCGGGCTGTTATGGCAGAGATTAAAGAATCCGGACTGAAACTGAAAGATGGAAAGATTCTTGGATTATCTGACCTGATTGGGCAGATCAAAGAAAGAGATGCTTCGGCGTTCGTTGATGAAGGACAGGAAAAAGCAAAGCAGCAGGCGGCGAGGTTTACAACGCCGGGAACGGGAAGAACACCGGGCGGACACGGAACTATAACAAAGAAAGATATTTATGCAATCAAAGATCCGTCAGAGAGGCAGGCGGCGATTGCTGAAAATCTTGGATTATTTGGACAAGGAGAAGAATAATGGCAGCAAAAAACAACCTTATTAAAACCGCTGACATTCAGGTAACGGCAAGGGAAATTGACTTTGTTACCAGATTTGAGCGGAACTGGGAGCATTTGAGAGAGATTCTCGGTATTATGCGCCCTATCAAAAAGCAGCCGGGGGCTATCCTGAAAAGCAAATATGCAGAGGGAAACCTTGAAAGCGGAAATGTTGGCGAGGGCGAGGAAATCCCTTACAGCAAATTTGTTGTAAAAGAAAAAGAATATGCGGAAATGACCATTGAGAAATATGCAAAGGCTGTTTCCATTGAAGCGATTAAAGACCACGGCTATGAAAACGCCGTTCAGATGACAGATGATGAATTCCTGTTCCAGCTCCAGAGCATGGTAACTGGAAGATTCTATGATTATCTGAATACTGGCACCCTGACAGCGACAGAAACCACATTCCAGATGGCTCTTGCTATGGCAAAAGGACTTGTAGAGAACAAGTTTAAGATTATGCACCGGACAGCTACCGGAACCGTTGGTTTTGTGAATATCATGGATGTTTACGAGTATCTGGGTGCGGCGAACATCACAATTCAGAATCAGTTCGGGTTCCAGTATATCAAGGATTTCATGGGATTCAACACTATCTTCCTTCTGGCAGAAACGGAGATTCCTAGGGGGCGTGTGATTGCTACACCGGTTGAAAACATTGTCCTGTACTATGTTGACCCGAACGAGAGTGATTTTGTCCGCGCCGGTCTGGTGTATACCGTATCTGGAGAAACAAATCTTATCGGATTCCACACGCAGGGTAACTACAACACGGCGGTTTCCGAAGCGTTCGCAATCATGGGTCTGACCTTATTCGCAGAGTACATTGACGCCATTGCTGTTGTGGATATTACAGATGATACTACTCTTGGTACTCTGACTGTAGCATCTGCGGCAGGAACCGGCAGCGGCAATACAAAAGTAACTGTGGAACCTGCGCTTGAAACCGGACATTTATACAAGTACAAAACCGGAGCGTCCGCACCTTCCGTGGAATACGGTCAGAGCGTGAGAAACTGGACTGCATGGGACGGAAAGTCTGATATTGCGGCAACTACGGGACAGTACATCACCGTTGTTGAGTGCGACAACACTTATAAAGCACTGAAATCCGGAAATGATGAAGTAACATCTGCTTCCTGATGATGAAAGGAGCTGACCGGCATGGCATACGCCAATTATCAATTCTATACAGAAAAATATTACGGCGATACCGTGCCGGAATCCGACTTCCAGAAATACGCTGAACGTGCCAGTGACCGCATAAACGCAATTACTTTTGACAGGCTGGTAAATGGATTCCCAGAGGAAGAAAGAGCAGCTACAAAAGTAAAAAAGGCTGTCTGTGCGGTAGCTGAAGCACTGTACCATATAGACCAGATTAAAAAAGCGTCTATGGAATCTGTCGGAACCGTAACCAGAGAGGACGGAACAGTGGTAAGCAAAGCCGTTTCCTCTGTCTCTTCCGGTTCAGAGAGCATTTCTTATGTAACCGGTTCTTCCGGCGGCACAGAAAGCATTTACGGACAGGCAGCAGTTGATAAGAAAGTCGAAAACACATTGTTACATCAGGTTGCAACAGAATATCTGTCCGGCGTGACGGATAAGAAAGGAATTTGTTTACTCTATGCAGGACTGTAAAGTAAATGTCCTTGGAGCTGAGTACAAAGATATTTAAAGTATTTCAGGGGCTCAACATTTTGTAAAGGAGAGGGTATGAATGTATGACAAGACTGTGACTGTATTTAATAAGTACACCGACCAGAACGATAACATATATTGGTACCCTCATGTTTTACGCGGCGTTGATCTGATTATTGACAAGGCGGCAAACGTAGCAAAGACAGGTTTGGACAGTGCAGACACAGCGAATTTGCACGTGAAATACCATACCGTTGACGGCACCGTAATGGTAGGAAATAAACCATACTTGCCGCCCAAAGAATGGGAGAAACAACCAAATGATGATTTGCCAGGAAGTATTACCTTTGCTTCTGGGGATTTCTTCATGCAAGGGGAATATGCTGAAACGCCAATTTTGGATTCGGACTATGCAAACCGTGTGGATGGCGGATTTTATGATTATATCAACAAGCGGCATGATTATGTATTTTTGATAACCACAGTCGGCGGACCATATATCTTGATTCCGCATTTTGAGATTGGAGGGAAGTAGAATGGCAAGTAAAACATTTCATTTTCCGGGATTCTCTTTGGTGCAGGGAGATATAAAGGTTGATGTAAGTCTGAATCGCTTTGAAAAACAGTTTCAAGAAGCACAATATTACCTCGACAGCCAAATTATGAACGACATGGTGCCGTATATGCCGCATAGAGACGGAAACTTTGTCAACGTAACACGATTGCAAAGCGCGGCACTGGCAGGGAGCGGGAAAGTGGTTGCGGCGGCGCCACCTATGGGGCGATTTCTTTATGAAGGGAAAGTCATGGTTGACCCCGTGACTGGCTCTCCCTGGGCAAGAAAAGGAGCAAAGAAAGTTGTGACAGAGCGACCGCTTACATATGGAAATCCTAAGGCTACACCGCATTGGTTTGATACAGCGAAAGATGCACATGGAAAATCATGGGTGAAGGGAGTGAAGCGAATTGCCGGAGGCGGTAAGAAATAAACCGGTCAGATATGATGTTGACGGGTATGACATTACAACGAATGCATTAAAAGACCTTCTGAACTCGTTTCCGGGACTTTTGGAAGGTGAGAACATTAAGTTTGCTGCTTTGGAAGAAGATTCCGGCATATCGTTTTATCCGATTTCCGGCGCAGTTATCGCTACGGAAACAACATCTATTACCGGGAAAGTAAATCAGACATGTAACTATCCGTTTTATGTAGTGTACCGGACAGTGGCAGATTCTCAGGATTCTAAAATTGACATTAAAGAGTTTCTGGACAGGCTGGGAAAATGGCTGGAAAAGCAGCCAGTAACAATAGGCGGACGGCAGCAGAAATTATCTGCATATCCAGATTTGACGGGAGGGCGGGAGATTACAGAGATTTCCAGACAGACGCCGGCGTATCTGGACAACACATCGGAAGGAAACATACAGGACTGGGTAATCAGCCTTGCCCTTAGATACAAAAACATATTTTACAGAAATAAATGAAAGGAAAATTGATATGGCAAAATTAAATCGCGAAGCTTTAGCCCATTATCTTGATTATAGTTTTGGACTTAAAGCAGAGACTGCAACATGGGAAATCATTGGTGATGACATAGAAGAAATGGCTGTCGAGCTTAATCCAGACACGGAAACATTAAAAAATATTCTTGGTCAGACTAAGACCACTGATAACGGATATGAGCCGACGATGGATGCAGACCCATTTTATGCAGACCCGGATAAAAAAATTTATCCAAAACTTCGGGATATTGCGCTCGATCAGCTTAAAGGGGATGCCTGCAAGACGCTTATGTTAGAGGTTATTATCGAGGATACGGCGGCAGAAAATCATCTTGCATATGTACAGGAGGTTATTGTAAAGCCTCAGAGTTATGGCGGAGATACCGCAGGGTTAAATATTCCGTTTCAAGTGTCATTTAATGGGGCCAGAACAAAGGGCTATATAACGGCGTCTACGTTATCTTCCGGAAATCCGACATTTACAGTGGGAAACATTCCGGAACAGTCATCTTTATCATAGGGAGGCAATATGAGTAATAAAAATATAGTCAACAAAGAAAGAAATATGTTTGTTGATGATGATTCAGTTACTTACAACATCAGAAACAAACAAGGAAAATTACTTGGCAAATTTGAATTTCACCCCTCTGATACAAACATCGTAGAACGGTTTGGTGAAGTTGTAGATTATTTTAATAATTTGACACTTCCCGACAATAACGATGAAGCAATTAAGGTAGCAGAAAAAGAGCTTGTTGATAAAGTGAGTTACTTGATCGGCGCTGATGCGAAAGAAACGTTTTTCAATATCCTTGGCCCATTTTCCATTCTCTCATCTGGAGAATTGTTTGTCGAAAATGTTCTCGGAGCAGTGGCAAAAGTCATTGAAAAAGAAATGTCTGTGCGAACAAAGAAGTTACAGCGCCGCACAAATAAATATGTCAGGAAGTATCATAAATAATGTATGCATGGAAACTACCTACTTTTCTACGGGTAGGTGGTCGGAACTATAAAATTCGCACGGATTACCGAGCGATACTTGATATTCTGGCCGCCATGAACGACCCGGACATTCTTGAGCCAGATATGAGTGGAGAAGAAATAAACGCAGAGCGCATCATGACTATGCTGCAAATCCTATATATAGATTTTGAATCTATGCCAACCTCAGATTGGAACGAAGCGGCAGAGAAGGCTAAGGAGTTTATTGACTGCGGGATAAAAGACGATGGGGCACATAAACCACGGTTAATAGACTGGGAACAAGATGCACCCATCATTGTTCCGGCAATCAACAAAGTATGTGGGAAAGATGTACGCTCCGTGAAATATATGCACTGGTGGACGTTCCTTGGATATTACATGGAAATCGGAGAATGTACACTTGCAACTATTGTCAGTATCCGGGACAAGAAACGTCGGGGAAAGAAACTGGAGAAATGGGAACAGGAATATTACAGAAATAATAAAAAACTGATTGATTTAAAAACAGAAAAAGTAGAACGGAGCGAAGAAGAAAAAGAAGAACTCCGTAAACTTTTTGGATTAAAGTAGATCCGAAATGAGGGAAAGAAAATGGCTCAGGCCGACGGCACAATTTTAATAGATACGGAAATCAACGCTGACGGCATGAAGGCCGGAAGCAAAGAGGTAGAAGAATCAGTCCGTAAAATGGCGGACTCTGTGAATAATTTAGGGACAAAAGCAAAGGCGGCATTAAATAAGCAGGTCGCAAGCCTGTCAAAATTAAATCAAGAATACGCTGCGCAAGCAAAGAAAGTCGATGACTTAAAGAAAAAAGTCGCTGAGTATAGCAATCAGAAAATCCCAACACAGGAATATCGGGAGATTCAGGCTCAAATTGAACAGGCAGAAAAAAGGTTAAATAGTTTAATATCGGCACAAGAAAAATTTATTGCGCTTGGCGGAAGTGAAAATAGCAAAACTTATAAGCGTTATCAATATGATATTGACGAGTTGAGAAATACCATAAAATATGCCCGTGGCGAACTGCAAGAGCTTGAGAAAACAGGAAAAGCCTTTACGTTTGGCACACAGACCAAACAGGCGGCGGCAGATATGGAAAAGTTGGCATCAGCAGAAAGGCAACTTGCAGACCTAAACAACCGATTGGGAAATTCTTATTCTTCTATAAAAGGAAGAATCAGCGAATACAATAAACTTCTTTTAAGGTCTGATTCCTCACAGAAGAAGGCGACAAAATCCGGTAACAGATTTTCAAAATCGTTAAACAGAACAGGAAAGTCAGCAAATAATGCCAATATGGGAATAGGCCGGATGCTTGCATCCTCTATTCTTTTCAGTAGCGTATTCAGTGCTATTTCTCTGGTTACCAGCGGAATCGGAGAGGGAATCCAGAACCTTGCACAGTATTCCGATGAATTTAACCAGAATATGTCCATGCTGATGTCTGCTCTCACACGCCTGAAAAATGCTTTTGCTACGGCGTTCGCACCGATTCTTGACGTAGTAGCGCCGATACTCACAAGCCTTATTAATCTGTTGGCCGATGCCATTACTTATGTGGCTGCCTTCTTTTCGGCGCTTACCGGAAAGGACACATTCACAAAAGCAAAAAAAGTGCAGCAGGATTACGCCGAAAGTTTGCAAGATACGGCAGATTCGACAAAAGAAGCAGCTAAAGAAGCAGAAAAGTATTTGTCGCCTTTGGATGATATCAATAAATTTACGGAAAAAGACAAATATAAATCAAATAAAGGGGAATCCGGCTCCGGAGGGCTTTCGCCGGGCGATATGTTTGAGACGGTCAAAATTCCAGATTCTATAAAGAACATGGCCGATGAGGTAGGTAAAAAGCTTGCCGGAATTTTTGATGTATTTAAAAAAGCATGGGATAACAAGGGACAACCTGTTATAGATTCTGCAAGAGGGGCTTTAAATAGTCTGAAGACAGCGGCGTCGTCTGTTGGTTCAACATTTTATGAAGTGTTTACCAATGGTACAGGTCTTACATGGGTGGAAAGCCTTTTGAATTTATTGCGGTCAATGCTTGATGTTGTGCGCTCAATTGCAGAAGCATTTACAAACGCATGGAACAGCGGCGCAGGGTTTGAAAATGTTACAGCACTATTTAATATGTTTACAAACATTAATAACCTGCTTGCATCAATAGGCGATTCGTTTGTAAGAGTGTTCAGTAATGGGACAGGCGTAGCAATATGGACAAATATCTTACAGATTATCACCGGAATTTATAATACCATAGGAAATATAGCAGGCCAAATCAATAAAGCGTGGAACACAGCTGGTATTGGCGACGGAATATGGCAAGGAATTCTGAATATTGTAAATTCGGTGTTAAGTTTTATTAACCGCATCGTAACAGCCACAGCAAACTGGGCCGGAAACCTTAATTTTGTGCCGCTTTTGTCTTCCATAAAAAATCTGCTTAATAGTATATCTCCGGTGGTAGATACCATAGGAAATTTTCTTGGAAATATATATGAGAAAATCATATTGCCGATGGCAACAAAATTGATAGAAAACGTATTGCCGGCACTCATCAACGGAATATCTGGAATCTTTAACTTCTTATCTGAACATCAATGGATAATCGAAGCGGTTGGAGCGGCTCTGATTGGCGCATTTGTTACTTCTAAGGTTGCTTCTGCGATTTCTACTATTAAAACGGTGGCTACGGGTCTTTATACCGTGTTTGAAAGCGGCGGATTATTAGGCGTGATAAAAAAACTGGTTCCTGGAATTAGCGGAATTACGTCTGTGCTTGGAGGCCCTTTAACACTTGCCATTACAGCAGCTATTGCAGCAGGAGTGCTGCTTATAACACATTGGGATGATGTAAAAGCAGCGGCTAAAAAAGTAGCAGAGTGGATTGGCGACAAATGGGATGCGATCAAGAAGAAAACCGGTGAGATATGGGGAAATGTAACAGAAACTGCTGGTACTGCGTGGGACAACCTAAAGAGTTGGGCTTCGACAAAATTTGAAAATATTAAAAGTTCTGTTGTGACAGCGTGGAATACAGCAAAAGAAAAAACGTCTACGACTTGGGACAATATAAAGAAATCTGTTTTTACGACTTGGGAGAACTTAAAAACTGGTGCATCTGAAAAGTTTGAAAGTATTAAAGGTTCTGTAAGTACTGCTTGGTCTGATGCTAAAACTACATCCAGTAATACATGGAGAGATATTAAATCGACACTTGAAACTACATGGAGTAATTTAAAGAATACTTCAAAGACAACGTTTGATGATATTAAATCGAAAATTATCGATACATGGAAAAATACCAAAAAGAAAACAGGAGAGTATTGGGGAGAAATTTTAGATAAGGTTAAGGCACCGGTGAATGGAATTATTGGAGCAATCAACGGTATGATTCGTGGTGTTGTATCTGGAATCAATTCTGTGATTAAAGCACTTAACAAGATAAACTTTACTATTCCTGATTGGGTCCCTGCATTTGGTGGTAAGTCTTTTGGGTTTAATATCAGTACAATTTCAGCCCCACAGATTCCATATCTTGCTTCTGGCGCTGTTATCCCACCAAATAAAGAATTTCTGGCGGTACTTGGGGACCAAAAACAAGGGAATAACATCGAAGCCCCGGAAAGTCTTATTCGGCGTATTGTTCGGGAAGAATCCGGTAGCAGCAGAGGGAACACCTATGAAGTAAACGCAAAGGTAGGCAGAAAAGAACTGTTTAGGATCGTTATTGACGAAGCAAAAATGCAGAGAACACAAACTGGAAGAAACCCGTTTGAATTAGCATAGGAGGTGGATTTATGGCGCAGCAGCATTTAAAATTTGGCGATTATCAGCCACCAGACCCGGATGAGGATGGATATACTCCGTCATACTCCACCACATCCACCTCGGGTTCTGGACGAACGCAAAGGGGTGTTATGAAAAACTCTGTAATGTTTACAGTGGAGGCCTATAATCTCAAGTGGACTAACATTAAAGCTAGTGTGGCAAGAAGGATATTTCAAGAAACAGTTAATAAAAGCAACTTTGATTTTTACCATTTTTGCACACATAAGGGCAAGTGGGAAACATCAAAATTTTATGTCGCAAATTTTAATTTTCAATTCGACCGGCTGAACGAAGACGAAGAAAGAATCAAACAGCTAAACTTTCAGGTGACAGCAACTAATCCGATATAGGTGACAATATGAAGAATGTAAGTAATGAATTTAAAAACATCATAAAGTCGGGCGGACCGTTTTATACATATGCTACCACAGTATTAGCAGATGGAACATCTCTCACGTTTGATTCATATAATGATTTTTCCGATGATGGAAATACTTATTCCGAATCTGGAGGAAGTGGGTTCCCTCTAGGAGTAGCGTTATCAAAACAAATTACAATCAATCTTGATAATATAGACGGAAGATTTTCAGGGTATGATTTTTACGGCACAGTTATAACGGTGTACACAGAAGTAGATCTGCCGGACGGAAACAATGAACGCATACCAGAGGGAAGATTCACAGTTATTGACAGTGTGGATCCGGGGGATGTGCTTGAAATTGTAGCATATGACAATATGTATAAGCTGGATACTGATTTTGCATCAAAGCTGACATATCCAGCCACGTTGCAACAAATCTGGAACGAGCTATGTGCTTTCTATGATTTGACTAATGGCAGCCCATCATTCTCGAATAATGATTTTACTGTGTTATCTGCTCCAACTGGTCTTACCGGGCGAGAAGTGGCAGGGTATATTGCGCAAATGGCAATCGGAAATGCGGTATGTGACGCAAATGGCAGATTGTGCATCAAATCTTATAATTTTATTCCTTTTGATAATACGGAAACAGTTTCTGTCGATGACATAGAAACCGAATCAGGTGTACATATCTTATCAGATTTTACAAGTGACCCGGATATCGGTACAGACGATATATCTATCACAGGAATCATGACAACTGTAGAAGGCTCTGAATCAAACGAAAATACCACACTCTTATATGGTACAGATGTTTATGCGCTGTCTATTGATAATCCGCTGATCTCGGGTAAAGAATCCACTGCAATAGCTATTATCGGTGATGCGCTAATCGATGTTACTATTCGACCGTTTTCAGGAGATTTTTCCCCGAATCCGACCATCGAAATTATGGATTTGGTATATATTGTAGATAAGAAAAACAATATATATAAGTCATTTGTGACAGAGAATGATTTTGAATATCTCGGTTGCAGCAGTATATCTAATGGGACAGAATCACCGGAAAGAAACCGGTCGATATACAGTGGAAATGACACAGAAGTATATCGCCGTGTACAACAGCAGATTAATAATCAAAAAAATGAATTTGAAACAGCAGTTGGAAATTTGGAGAACCAGTTGCAAAACTCCAGTGGATTATATGAGACCGACGATGTGCAGCCAGACGGATCCAGAGTGTATTATTTCCATAATAAACCTACACTGAAAGAATCAGATACAGTTATTAAGATTACATCGCAAGCCTTAGGTATTTCTACGGATGGTGGCGTGTCATATCCGGTTGGTATTACCGTAGACGGCGAAGCAATTGTATCTATCTTACAGACTGTTGGTATTAACGCTGACTGGATTAATACCGGAGCTATTCAAGTTTCAGATGATGAAGGGAATATTATATTTTCTGTCAATATGGATACAAAACAGATTATCATATCTGGTGATTCTGTGCGCATTGGAGGGAAAACAGCGACAGCAGCCATTAATGACGTATTACAGGAATCAAAAGATTATTCCGATGGGAAGCTAGCGGACTTTGCAAATATTGTAACAGAGGATTTATCCAGCTTGCAGGCACAAGTCGACGGCCAGATTGAGACATATTACAAAGACTATGAGCCGTCATTACAGAATTATCCAGCAAACGAGTGGACAACCACAGAGGAGCGTAAGAAGCACGAAGGAGACTTATTTTATTGGAGATCTAAAGGGTATGCGTATCGCTTTTTTCAGGACGATGCAACGTGGAAATGGCAGCTTGTACAGGATACAGATATTACACAGGCTATGGCAACTGCTGAAAAAGCGCAGGATACCGCAGATGGAAAACGCCGTACATTCGTAGTTACGCCGCAGCCACCGTATGATATTGGTGATTTGTGGACAAATGGCACAGATGTACTTACCTGTGTGGTAGCACGCCCGCAGGGCAGCGTATATGCCTCATCTGACTGGCAGAAGTTAAATGAGTATACGGATGATACTGTGGCCAATGAAGCATTGGAAGAAGCAAGAAAATCCCGAAACCTGAATATTATTTTAGACAATGAATATCAGGGAATACCGGCAGATTATCAGGGAAACATATCAGAATTTCCCACCGTCCAGACTGGTGTACAGGTGCTGTACGGACATGAAGATGTGTCCGTCAACTGTATCTATGCTATTACAAAATCAAGTAGCGTTACGGGAAACTGGAACAACACAACAAGGATATACACTGTAACTGGATTATCAGAGGATACAGGTTGGGTAGATATTACTGCAAGCTACCTTGACATTTTTACTGTGACAAAACGGTTTAACGTCCAGAAAGTAAAAGGTGGAGCTCCGGGAGAAGAAGGACAGCAGGGGGAGAAAGGCGATCCGGGACGAACGTATATTATAGAACCGTCTGTTAATGTGCTTAAACGTTCGCATGATAACTCTATTGCACCGAATTTTATTGAGTTTAGGGCATATTATCGGGACGGAAACAGCGCAACCCGTACTACTTATTCTGGTCAATGGATAATCGAAGAGACAGCAGATGGAAATGAATGGACGACGATATATACATCATCTTCGAACGAAAGTTCAGTAACGCACTATCTTTATTCCATGATCGCCGATTCGGATGGCTCGGCGATTGCAAATGCAAACGGTGACACTATCGGTATACCACGAGATATAATTGCTCTCCGGGCTAAATTGTATGCATCTGATGGCACGACAAATCTGTTAGATATGCAGAGTGTGGCTGTGGTCATTGATGCGGATAATTTGACCCATGAAGAAATATTTGATTTACTGACAAATAAAGGGGCGGTCCAAGGAATTTATAAAGAGGGGAATCAGCTTTATATTAATGCCGAATACATTAAGTCTGGAACAATGTCAGCTGACAGAATTTATGGAGGCGCTTTAACTTTGGGAGGATTTAATAACAATAATGGCATAATAATTACTCAAGATGAAAATGGGAATGTAAAATCAAAGATATCTAACGATGGAATTAAGTTCTACGAATCATCACAAATGGTTGGGAAAATAAACCCTGTTTATTTTAATGATATAGGCAGAGGTGCTTTAGTAATATCAGGAAAAGAAGAACTCTACGAGGGAATTGTTGCGTTAACAACAGGTTATAGAAATGGTAGTGACATTACTAATTGCGATATTGTACTATCTGAAAAAAATATTTCTGGATTACATAGCGGAATAAATATCTTAAATGATATTTACATGAGGAAAAAAAACAATTTAAATCCTTCGATTATTTTTGACAATGCTCATATTAAGCCTGTAGATCTTGATTCTCCGGAATATAGAAACTTTTTAGAAATAGCTGTACGTGATGGCGAAGATGTGACTATTACCCCAAATAAATACCCGCCTACCGGAAATTCTGTATTAAATATTGAAATGGATATGAACATGCATTACAATGAAATTCTAAACCAGTCAGACGAAAGGGTTAAAGCGGACATATCTCCATTCTTAGAAAAAGCAATAGATATTATAAACAGTATACAAATATATGAATATACATGGATAGAATCTGGAAAATTAGAAAAGGCAGGGTTTATAGCCCAGCAATTAGAATCTGATGTTAAAGCAGATTTCACAAAAGTGGGAAAAGACGGGGTTCACACTGTAAACACAATGAAAATGATTCCATATTTAGTAAAATCTGTACAAGAATTGTCAGAAGAAATTGAATCATTAAAAAAAGAAATCTGCGACCTAAAAGGAGAATCTTATACTCCTAAAAAATCCAAAAAAGGTAAATGGAAACCGTCTGATATATCTATTGAAGAAAAACGAGAATTTATAAAAAAAATCAGGCGTACACCAAGGGAGGAATAGTATGGCTTTTTCGGGTATAACAAAGTTCATTAGTCAGCTTACAGCCACAGAATCTATATCTGATACAGATAATTTAATCGTAGGTAATACAGATGCAAAAAAGATAACATGGGCGCAAATTATCGCACTCATTAAAACAAAATTAAATATTGGTAATACAAGTTTAGACGGGATTGGAGATGGCACTCTGACCGGAGCCGTTGCTGAATTGAATAGCAATTTAAAAAAGAATTACGTACAGGGTGGGATAGAAACTACAAGAAATCTCAATGGATATTTCCGCTCTGTGCGTGTTGTATATCCGATCAAATACAAAACAGTCCCAAACATTGCCGCTACGGTAGTAAATAATCAAAATACTGCTACTGATGCAAGGGTTACCACACTGATTAAAAATGTATCGAATACAGGAGTAGATGTGTTTGTAGGAGATCCAGAAGGAGCAATAGATACCTACAATTATCAAGTGCAATGGATTGCTGTGGGTGAGATCGATTAATTATATCGCCTCAAAA
>ENA-ORTP01001601-ORTP01001601.1-human-gut-metagenome-genome-assembly--contig:-NODE-1601-length-22090-cov-2.425414_pt1 | contig 22090 bp, 23 predicted proteins | sample MGYA00241913_ERZ509190 | MGnify/ENA primary metagenome ERZ509190 (study PRJEB26280, sample SAMEA2338839) | human gut metagenome | biome: human gut; feature: human-associated habitat; material: faeces...
GGTGTGGTGAAGTATATTCAGATGTTACAGGAAAAGGATGCTTCCGCCACTGCGCAAAAGTGGGCGGAACAGTTTGCTAAGACTACTGTATGCCCTGAATGTAAAGGGGCGAGATTGAATAAAGAAGCCCTTCATTTCCGTATCCATGATAAGAATATCTATGAACTGTCTTGTATGGATATCAATGAGCTTTACGACTGGTTGATGAATGTTGATCAGTATCTGGATAATAAGCAGAAACAAATTGCTGTTGAAATATTGAAAGAAATCCGCACCCGTTTGAAATTCCTGTTGGATGTAGGGCTGGATTACCTTGCTCTTGACCGTGGTTCTGTAACCCTTTCCGGTGGTGAGAGCCAGCGTATCCGTTTGGCTACCCAAATCGGTTCGCAATTGGTGAATGTGCTTTATATCCTTGATGAGCCTAGTATTGGCTTGCATCAGCGGGATAATCAGCGGCTTATTCATTCTCTGAAGGAGCTGAGGGATATCGGTAACTCCGTCATTGTTGTGGAGCATGATAAGGATATGATGATGGCTGCCGATTATGTGATTGATATGGGTCCGAAAGCCGGACGCTTGGGTGGTGAGGTTGTTTTTGCAGGAACTCCGAAGGAAATGTTGGAGACACATACGCTGACATCACAATATCTCAATGGTGAACGTGAGATAGAAATGCCCAAAAAACGTCGTGAAGGTAATGGACATAGCCTTTGGCTGCGTGGTGCACGGGGGAATAACCTGAAAGGGGTGGATGTGGAATTTCCTCTTGGTAAGTTGATTTGTGTCACCGGTGTATCCGGTAGCGGAAAATCTACGCTTATCAACGAAACATTGCAACCTATTCTTTCGCAGAAGTTCTATCGCTCGCTTCAGGATCCCTTGGAATACGATAGCATCGAAGGATTGGAAAACATCGATAAGGTGGTAAATGTGGATCAGTCTCCGTTGGGACGTACGCCGCGTTCTAATCCGGCCACTTATACGGGAGTCTTTTCTGATATTCGTAATTTGTTTGTAGGCTTACCGGAAGCCAAGATACGCGGTTATAAACCGGGGCGCTTCTCCTTTAATGTGAGTGGCGGACGTTGTGAAGCATGCCAGGGAAATGGTTACAAAACAATTGAAATGAACTTCCTGCCCGATGTATATGTACCCTGTGAAGTCTGTCATGGCAAACGCTATAATCGTGAGACATTGGAAGTGCGCTTCAAGGGAAAATCTATTGCTGATGTACTGGATATGACCATTAACCGTGCAGTGGAGTTCTTTGAAAATGTGCCGCAGATTCTGAATAAGATTAAGGTGATACAGGAAGTCGGTCTGGGATATATAAAGTTGGGACAATCTTCCACCACACTTTCCGGTGGTGAAAGCCAACGTGTGAAATTGGCTACGGAACTTTCCAAGCGAGATACGGGAAAAACCCTTTATATCCTTGATGAGCCTACTACCGGACTTCACTTCGAGGACATTCGTGTACTGATGAATGTGCTTAATAAATTAGTGGACAAAGGTAACACAGTGATTGTCATCGAGCACAATCTGGATGTTATCAAGATGGCTGATTATATTATCGATATGGGTCCTGACGGTGGTAAGGGTGGGGGGCAACTCCTCAGCTGCGGCACACCGGAAGAAGTGGCGAAAAGTAAGAAGGGATATACTCCTAAATTCCTGAAAGAAGAATTGAAAGGATAAGTTATGAAAATCAATAAGACGAATGCGGCGAGGCTTTTGGATAAAGCCAAAATACCATACGAACTCATTCCCTATGAAGTGGATGAAAACGATTTAAGCGCTATTCATGTGGCGGACAGTTTGGGAGAGAATATCGAACAGGTATTCAAAACCCTTGTCCTGCATGGCGATAAGAATGGCTATTTCGTATGTGTCATCCCCGGTGAGCATGAGGTAGATTTAAAATTGGCGGCTAAGGCCTCCGGTAATAAGAAGTGTGATCTTATTCCGATGAAAGAATTACTTCCTTTGACGGGATATATTCGTGGTGGATGTACTCCTATCGGCATGAAGAAAACTTTTCCTACATACATTCATGAATCTTGTCTCAATTATCCTTATATTTACATAAGCGCAGGTCAGCGTGGCCTGCAGCTTAAACTTGATCCAAATGATTTAATTAAGGAGGTTCATGCTGAAGTTTGCATCCTTTTTCATGACTAATTTCACTTTTTTACAGGTTATTTCAGCAAAATGTATATATTTGCATTTAATAAACGAAAATCAATCTAATTACTAATTTAAAAACTTATATCTATGTTCAACAAACATCCTAAAGGTCTGGTCGCCGCAGCACTCGCCAATATGGGCGAACGTTTCGGATTTTACATTATGATGGCAGTCCTTACTCTGTTTATCTCTGCGAAATTCGGTTTGTCCGAAACTGTGACCGGATATATTTATTCTGCTTTTTATGCATCAATTTATATATTGGCATTGGCAGGCGGTCTGATTGCGGATAAAACTAAAAACTTTAAAGGTACTATTTTGGCTGGCTTGGTCTTAATGGCTATTGGTTATTTGATAATAGCCATACCTACTCCTACGCCTGTTCCCAGTATGGCACTTTATTTAACTTTAACCTGCTTCGGACTTTTAGTTATTGCTTTCGGTAATGGTTTGTTCAAAGGAAACCTTCAGGCATTAGTAGGACAGATGTACGATAATCCCGCATATTCTAATTTGCGTGATGCTGGTTTCCAGATTTTCTATATGTTCATTAATATCGGTGGTTTTTTTGCTCCTTTCATTGCTATTGGCGTAAGAAACTGGTGGTTGAAAGTGAACAACTTCGACTACGATGCAACGTTGCCTGAACTTTGCCATCAGTATATTGATTTAGGAGATAAGATGCCGGCTCAAGCCATGGAGAATCTGACTACTCTTTCTAATAGTGTAACTTTGGATGGACAAGCTGTTACAGATCTTCATGTTTTTGCTAACAGCTACCTGGATGTCTTCAATCGTGGTTTCCAATATGCGTTTATGGCTGCTATTGTTGCGATGTTGATTTCTTTGGTGATCTATATTATCAATAAGAACCGTTTCCCTGACCCGGCACAGAAAGTTGTAGCAGGTAAGGGCAATAATCAGGCTGTCAGCAAAGAGGAAATAACAATGAGTGCAACTGAAATCAAACAGCGTATTTATGCTTTGTTTGCAGTGTTTGGAGTTGTGATCTTCTTCTGGTTGTCTTTCCATCAGAATGGTTATTCACTGACTTATTTTGCAAGAGACTATGTTGATTTGAGTATTATTAATATTGATTTAGGCTTTACACAAATAAAAGGTGCTGAGATTTTCCAGAGTGTTAATCCGTTCTTTGTAGTCTTCCTGACGCCATTTATTATGTGGTTATTCGGATCGTTGAAGAAAAGAGGTAAAGAACCTTCTACTCCTAAGAAGATTGCTATTGGTATGGGTATCGCTGCATTGGCCTATGTGTTCCTGACTGTATTCTCACTTACATTGCCGACTAAAGACATATTAGGTACAATGTCTGCTGCTGAAGTAAGTGCTATTCGTGTTACTCCTTGGGTTATGATAGGTTTGTACTTTATCCTAACGGTTGCCGAATTGTTTATTTCCCCGCTGGGATTATCATTCGTATCTAAGGTAGCTCCACCGCATTTACAAGGCTTAATGCAAGGTTGCTGGTTGGCTGCAACGGCTGTTGGTAATTCATTGCTGTTTATTGGTGGTATTCTGTATACCACTGTTCCAATGTGGGCTTGCTGGCTGGTGTTTGTAGGTGCCACAGGTGCATCAATGATTGTTATGCTCTCTATGGTGAAATGGCTGGAGCGTGTGGCAAAATAGTGATAGAATAATATAAAAAGATAAAGGCTGCGCAAGATTCTCTTTTGAACTGCGCAGCCTTTAATTTTTTTATTTCTAATTGATTTCCAGCCCCATTATGAAGTCATTCATATAATATCCGTTTCCTATCGGGAAATCCCCTTCCCTCAGTTTTTTCATTCCCATACGTTCATAGAAATTCAGCGCTTTGTTGTTGCGGTTCACATTTAATTCCATCAAGCATGGGCCGGGATGTACTTCCTTGATATATTTGACGGCTTCATGGAATAAGAAGCTACCGCAATGTGATCCTTGAAAGGAGGGGAGTACATATATTTTCTGTAAATGGAAGAGGTCTTCACCTTGTTGTTGCACAGATACATAACCACACACTTCGTTGTCCTTGTATCCAATGAAATATACATGCCCTTCTTCTTCCATTTGCTTGCGGATGTTCTCTATGGAGTACATCCATTCCATCATATAATCGTTTTGCTCCGGTGAAAGTATGTCCTTGTAAGTCTCCGGAAATATCTGCCATGCGAGTTTATGAATCAACTCACAATCGGCTGTAGTTGCTTTTCTGATAGTTAACATAGTTCGTTGTATTTATATCTTTTCCGCAAAGATACATTTTTCTCTTATATGTTATTCTCCCCCTTGGTGCTTTATTAATAAGGTGTGAATAGATAACCGTGTTAATTAAACAAAATATAAGGTACTTTGTATTGCATAGTACTGTGATAATACATATATTTGTGTCATACAAAGAAAAGCTCTATTTCAATCAGTTGCTATCTTTGATGTATAATAGAAAATTGTCGAATCGTAAACCAATAAGAGATGGACGTAAATAATGTAAAGTCGCAAATGCGTAAGGGCATGTTAGAGTATTGCATCATGCTATTGCTTCACAAAGAACCGGCCTACGCTTCGGATATTATCCAGAAACTTAAAGAAGCCAAGCTCATTGTAGTGGAAGGAACGCTATACCCCTTGCTCACTCGTCTGAAGAATGACGATCTATTAAGTTACGAATGGATAGAGTCCACACAAGGACCACCACGTAAATATTACAAGCTCACCCCAAAAGGGGAAGTTTTTCTTGGAGAGTTGGAAGTCTCCTGGCGTGAGTTGAATGAAACAGTGAATCATATAGCCAACTATTAGATTCAAGATATTAAAAACCTCGTATCAGTATAAATTTAAAAAACGAATAGCAATGAAAAAGACATTAACAGTAAATTTGGGCGGAACTGTTTTCCACATTGATGAAGACGCCTATCGCCTTTTGGATAACTATCTATGCAATCTGAAACTGCACTTTAGAAGACAGGCTGGTGCTGACGAGATTGTAAATGACATCGAACTTCGCATCTCTGAACTTTTTTCAGAGAAGCTGACTGCTGGCTCTCAGGTGATCACTATAGCCGATGCAGAAGAAGTAATCAATCGGATGGGGAAACCTGAAGAAATGGAAACAGGAACTGAGGAGAATGCTGCTTCCGGTGAAGGTTATGGTTCCGGCTCTTGGAATAGTGATACTAATTCTTCTTATACTTCAACCCGTCGCCGTTTATATCGCAATCCGGATGATAAAATGCTGGGTGGCGTGATAGGGGGACTTAGTGTTTATTTAGGCTGGGATTCCACCTGGTTCCGTTTGATTCTTGTTTTTTGCGCAATCTTTGGTTTCAAGTTCTTGATCCCTATCTATATCATTTGCTGGATAGTGATTCCCGAAGCTCGTACGGCGGCTGAAAAGTTGAATATGCGCGGCGAAGCTGTTACGGTAGAGAACATTGGAAAGACTGTAACTGATGGTTTTGAGAGAGTTTCAAATAATGTAAACGATTATATGAAGTCTGATAAACCTCGTTCTTCTATGCAAAGGACCGGTGATACGTTGTTAATGATTGTCGGTTGGTTCCTGAAGATTTGTCTGGTTATTGTGGCTATCATTTGCAGTCCGGTACTGTTTGTTTTCGGTATTGTATTTGTGGCTTTGCTCTTTGCCGCTATTGCAGTTGCTATTGGTGGTGGTGCAGCGTTGATGTCTTGGTTCCCGGCTATTGATTTTGTATTACCTACATCTCCTTTGTCAGCCATCGTACTATATATTGCAGGTATCCTCGTAGTGGGTATTCCTCTGGTTAGCCTTGTTTTCGCAATCTTCCGTCCGGTATTCAATTGGCAGCCCATGGTTTCCGGGTTGAAATGGACATTGCTTATTCTGTGGATTGTTAGTGCTACCATCTTCTTTATCTGCTATACCATGCAAGGATTTACATTCCCGGAATTGCTGATGCGAGGGTAACAGATTGTTATTTTAGTTTTTCTGGGGGCTTGGAGATATTTTAAAGAATATCTCCAAGCTATTTTAATTAACCATAAATATAAATATTATGACACGTTTTTATTATCTTGACTTATTACGGGTTTTCCTGACTATGCTGGTATTCTATCATCACTCTGCGATTGCTTTCGGAGCTTCTGGTGGATGGTATTACATATCGAAGGAAACAACTACCGGCTTGACTCAAGGGTTGCTGTCAGCATCTATGGCTATTGACCAATCCTATTTTATGAGTCTTTTCTTTTTTATCTCTGCCTACCTGATGCCCTTTTCTTTTGATCGTAAAGGCATGAAATCTTTTATATACGATCGCTTTAACCGTTTGGGTATTCCTCTTTTGATTTATAGTTTTCTGATTAATCCTCTATTAGTATATTGGATATACGGTGTGTGGGGAAGACCGGGTTTTGGACCGATGTGGTTTGTGTTTACACTGTTGATTTTTGAATTGAGTTATGCTGTTTATCGCCATTTCTGTACGAAGCGGTTGGTACTGAATTGGAAATATCCTGCAATAATGGGTGTTCTTATATTTATGGTAGTGACGGGTGCCGCAGCATTCCTCATTCGTCTTTATGTTCCTGTAGGAAGTGAAGTTTTAGGATTGCAGCTGGGGTTCTTTCCTTTATATATAGGTATGTATTTGTTGGGGATTGTAGCGTATCGTAATCATTGGCTGGATAAAATTTGTGTGAAGAATGCACTTCCCTGGTTTTTTATAGCACTTCTCTGTGGTATTCCTTCTTTATTGATTGTAATGAGTAGCTTTTCAGAACAGATGGATTTATTCTCGGGTGGATGGAATTTGCAGGCTTTATTTTATGCCTTTTGGGAACCTGTTATGTGTGTGAGTATTTGCTATTTTCTGTTAGCATACGGGAAGGCTCATTGGAACAAGCCGATACCTTTGGTTCAGAAATTGTCCACTGATAGTTATGCGGCTTATTTTATTCATCCGGCAATTGTAGTGGGTTGTGTGTGTATTATGGAGCTTTTGCCGGTTTCTCCTTTGATGAGATTGGCACTGGTTTGTGCAGTTGGTATTCCGTGCTGCTTCATTGCAGCAAGAATAGTCCGGTTAATGTTGGGAAAGGTGGGCGTAAAAATGTAGTACTCAACTATCTTGAGCTAACTCTTCGAATTTTCCATCTTTATTTCATCTCTATAAGTTCGGCTAATGTGGCATCAAAGAAACCATCAGGAAATTCTGGTTCAAAACGTCCATATTTGTTCAACTGAATTTTCTCAAACGAGGCTGTAAATCGGTCATGGTCGGAAGATTATTCTTCCGACCATGACCGATTTACAGCCCCCTATATTCCCTTTCCGCATTGAAGCAAGGACAAGGTTTCATGGGATTCAGGTCATGATGACCCACAATCAGAGCGCGTGGAAAGATACGCTTCAATTCGCGGAGAAGGGCAAGCAGCGAAGCTTTTTGCTCTAGGGTGCGAGTGTCGGATGGCTGACTGTCGGCATCCAAACCTCCTTCATAACAGATACCGATGGAGTGCCGGTTATGATTGAGGCAATGTGCACCAACTTTTTCCGGTGGGCGGCCACGGTGAATCTCACCGTCACGAGTCACGTAGAAATGGTAGCCGATGTCACTGAAGCTGCGGTGGCGAATGTGATCGCGGCGGCAATCTTCGAAGCTCAGGTCCACACCCTGAGGCGTGGCCGAGCAATGAATAATGAGTAGGGTAATCGTGCGCATGTCTACTTGCAGGCGCCTAACCCTAAAGCTCCCGCAATGGCGGTGGCTACGGTGATGATTACTTTGAGGACAATGCCCCATACGTTTTTTGACTTTCTTTCTTCGTTCATGAGAGATAAAGATTTATAGTTTATGATTTATGCGGACGCGGGGTTTATCCCAATGGATTTTCATCGAGCCCACCGTCTCCTCCGGAACCGCCGCCGGGAGTGTTGCCGGATGAGCTGCCTTCCACGGTGTACATGGAAGCCTCCTTCATTTGCCCTTCCAGGTTAATCTGAGCATTGCTCAGCTCACCCGTGGCACGGGCACGGAGTTTCAACCCCTTTACGTTATTAGCCAATGAGAAGTCGGCGGCAGATTTTGCGCCTTTTTTGCTGACAATCCCTACGGAGAAAATTGCCAGATCATCCATTTTTACATTCTTGCCATCCAGAATCAGTTCCTTGGTGCAGGAAACCATGTCTGTCAACACTCCCTTGATGACACCACTCGAGTAGGGAGTGTTGTGGTTGGACATGTGTTTGGCGAGTTTCTCAATGTCGAACGTCTCTTCAATTACGGGACGCGCATACCAGAGACCTTTCAGCGGGCTGTTTTCGCCCGTCACTTGATACTTTTTGTAACGAATCATAGTTTGATAAATAATTTAAATGATTAAACAATTATAATTTAAAAGATTCACGAGGTTGAACTCAACAGTGCAAAGGTAACACTGTGAGTATAGGCGTTTGTCTCTTTCGGACTGTTAGAGTCGATTAAGGTCTGTTTTTGTCTGTTATTTACATATATATCTTTGATAATGTCATGATTTATGTCTATCTTTGATGAAATATAACACATGAATATCAGATATGAACTCTTTTGAAATCCGTACCTATGGGCGTACTGAACTTGCCCAACTCTATTGTCCCGATCTCTGTCCGGAGTCTGCCTACCGTAAGTTGAAACATTGGATTGATCTTTATCCCGGTTTGCGTGCCGGCCTGTCCGCCCTGGGGCTTTCTCCCCGTTCACGCTCTTACACGCCTGCCCAGGTGAGCCTGATAGTAGGCGCGCTGGGGGAGCCCTGAGGCTATGCTTGGACATCTTAAAGGTGAGCTTGAGCGGCGTAAAGGTTGACTTGAGCGGTACAAAGGTGAGGTTCGGCAGCGCAAAGGAGAACGGGGGATTGGTACAGTTGGTACAGAAGTTCGCCGGTCTTCTGGCACACACACATGTGCGCACGTACGCGTTTTATATTATAGTGCACGTTGTTATATCAAGGTTTTTGATAAGTTCCTTTTCCATCCATATTCTCCACCAGCCCGTTTTTCAACATCCGTTTCAGCCAGGTTGAAGCGGTGGCGGTTTTTATGCCCATCTCTTCAGCCTTTTGCAGGAATTCAATCCGTGTGAATCTCTTTTTCATGCACTGCACCAGTGCGTCTCGGTCGGCATTGCCCCGACGGGTTACTTCGGTGGCGGGCAGGAAGGAAAGGATATGGGTGGCGTGGCGATATAGACATTCGGCCATTGACAGCACGGCGTGGAAATCATCTTCGGTGATGTCGAGGTTCCATAAGCTTACGATGTGGTCTTTCAGATTATCGGCAGAAGTACCGGGGTCGGGCGAAAGGTGTGGTGACGTGGCTATATCTCCGCTTTCAAGCATACGCAGCATGGCCACCACTTCCATGATGCGGCAGATGTTGATAGCCAGACGTGCCACGCTGCCCGACATTTCGCTGCCGTTTGTCAGTTCGGAGCGGGTGAAGAGTTGGGAGAACTGTCGGTTGAATTCCTCTTTCTGACCGTCGGAGAGATGTAGGGTGAAAATTCCTCCCATATGGATGGTCTTCAGCTTTTCTTTCCATTCCATCCCCATCTTGGTGAAGGGTTCTTCCAGATCTCGGTCGTTTCGGTCAAACTGGTTTTGCCAGTGTCGTATGGAGGGCATGTAGTAGAAAATCTGTCGTGAGAAAAGCCCGTTTTCGGCAGTAGGTATCAGTGACTTCACTTGTGAGGGAGTGCCGGATATGAGTACTGAAAGATATGTTTTCTTTACTTCACGGTATTCCCTGTCGGTGCGCCGGTTGTAGGCCACCCGGTCGTGGTCGAAAGCCTTTCGCAGGGTGTCGCTCCAGTGTCCGTAGTCCGAGCCGATGGCGGAGGATATGGTGTCGGCTTCGCTTTCGTATATCAGTCCGATGCCATCGGAGTCCATCAGATTTTGCAGGATGCCCGTTCCCGTGTTGTTTCCTGAGATGAGGAACATTTTGTTGGACGGCAGTGTCGGAACCTCGGCTTTCGCCCGTTCTTTTCCCAATGCGTCGTACTTTGCCTTGTCGCGTTGGTAGCACGCCATTCTTTCTGCCACCTGCTTGCGTATCTCATCGTGAAAAGGTTCTACCAGCAGGCGTACCAGCGAGAGGACTCCCTTTCCGGATGCGGAGTTGGCCGAAGTGAAAGTCTGCATGCAGGGCGATATCATCTTTCCTCCGTATGCGCACCGGACGTGCGGCCCCATGGTGGCTCCCAATACGTTGAGCGCTCCCAGCAGCAGAACGTCGCTCTGGGCATCGGAGGTGGCGCAACTCATGATGTGTTCCAGAGGATAAGGCCACCGGATGTTCTTGTCGAAAGTGGGCAAAGGAGACAGCGGAGCGCTGCCCGACGAAGTCTCTTCTTCACAAGAGAAGTCATTTTGCTCTTGTGAGCACACCTTTTTTACGCGTGTGCGTGTGTGTGTGCCAGAAGGTGGGTGAACTTCTGTACCAACTGTACCAACGGTGCCTGGATTTTCATATTCGATTTTCACGCCGCACAGCTCTGCCAGATGGAAGGCGGTGCCTATGTGCACGTCGCTGTGTCCGGTCTTCAGGGCGTTGCTGAATAGTCGTTCTGCTGCTTGATGGTCATACTTTGATGAGAGGCTGCACAGGGTGAGAAAATCCTGACGTCCTGCCTCGCCGCAGTCGGTGGCGATGGCAAAGGCGAGTTGGATATACTCTTGATAGGTGGGGGCGATGTCTGCTCCCGCATTTCTGACGGCTTCGGTCAGGAGATGCAATGAAGATAATGGTTCCATTTTGAGTTTCTAAGTTTTTGAGTTTTTAAGTTGTTAAGTTGTTAAGTTTTTGAATTGTCAACTGTTAATTGTCAACTGTCAATTGTTCTCATCAACGCTTCCGGATCATGGCATAGGAAGCAGGAGCGTACGAGGTCTTTTCCTGAGGTATCCACTCCTTTTCCCGGTTGCGGATGGTCGGTGTCGTACATGCAGTGTACATAGCTCATCGCCCAGCGGATTCCATCTGTGGTGCTTTGTCCGGGTGCGCAGGGTACGAAGGCTTTCACACCCTTTCCGGTGGGACTGATGAACACTAACACGGGGTGTAGATAGGGATCTTCGAATAGTAGTTGGCGCAGTTTTCGGGCTTCCTCATTGGATTCGAGATGGTCTACGTCCACTACTACGAGTCCGGACGTTTCTTCTATACAGTCGCTCCTACGTCGGGTGAAGACTCCGCATGGGGTCACGTAGGGCAGTGTCTGCTGCTTCAGTAGGCGGCAGACACTGTCGTCACCCTGCTGTACGGCGTTTCGTACATCGAGAGTGAGCGCGGCAAGTTTCGCGTTTAAAGTGACTAACTTGTATACTTCGCTGAGTTCCACTGTGCGTAGTGGAGTCAGTGTGGCGTTTTTTACGATCCTTCCTGTTGTTTTGTCCTTTATCGGAGAGATAGGGGGCATGAATAGTGACATTCTAAAAGAGTTTTCCATTGCGTTGCTTTTTTAATTTCGTGCAAAGGTCGCCTCTTTCTCTGGAATGAACTATTATGGATTTAATTTCACATCATATCCATAAGGATCTATGTTTGCCGTATCTTCCTGTTTTATCACTGCCCACACTTTTCTTAGCTCTGTTCTTAAACTGCTTAATTTCAGTGGAGTATCTCTTCCTTTATCCTGTTTTTATATATCTCCACTTGCGAATAAATGTGCTGCTAAATCATTGATTGTTTTGATTCCAAGTCCTCTATAAGCCCCTAATTTGAAGGCTCTGAGTATGCCTACGTATGCATAGGTGTTAATTCCGAAATACTTCCGTTCAGCCAGCCATTCTTCCTCAATTATGCTGACATTACTCACTGTTTTTCTACTTGTATTTCTTTGATTTACAATATTGTATGTCTTGTCTGTCTTGTTTATTTGGGTATGCCATTTAAGTTTTTTGTTTTTCTTTATACTTTCCATTTGATTTACATATTGATTGCTTATTAACTGATATTTGCAATGTTTAAAAAGATACAAAAGTATAAGATAAAGATGAAGGGTGAAAATCGATTATGCAATAAGTGAAAAAAAAGTCGCTTTTGGATGGTAAGTTGCTGATCTATAGTTGTTTTATGCGCGGTTTTGGGGGTGTCCAAAAATCGTTCGTTTAATGCGCACAAAGATAAATGTGTTTTTTTAACTGACAAAATGTTTGATGAAAAATATTTTTATAATACCTGCTTTGTCTATCTAAGTTATTGAATATAAGTGATAAAGGTTTTATAAAAATATTAGTTAATATCAATTCTTTTTATACCTATCTCAATCTTGGAAATTTTAAAAATCTTTACGCATAATAAACGAACGATTAAAAGATGATATTTCTATTTAACTGGTTCGTTTATAGCTTTTTACCTTCGAGGTAATGAACTACTGCATAAAATCTGTTGGCAAGAGGGACGCATTGCTTGTCGTATTTTACATAAAGCGTTCGCAAGTGATTGAAACTCAGGAGTGTGTAAGGGTTTCAAAGCCCCAAGAGAACACCCTTTTCTGAAATAACCCCTAAAATGGAAGTGGATAAAGAAATTGAAATATGGTATGCGATGCGTGCCACCTACCGTAGAGAGCCAGATGCTATGCGTCTACTTGAAAAAGAGGGGATAGGCTGTTTTGTTCCTATGCAATATAAGATCAGTATAAAGAAAGGGAAGAAGGTTCGTGCCTTGGTTCCGGTGATCCATAACTTGCTTTTTGTTCATGCCCGCCCTTCTGATGTGAAGCGTATAAAATCTCAGGTAACTTATTTGCAATATATCACCGATACCCGTAGCGGTCAAAAGATTATCATCTCGGACAGCGAGATGCAGCGGTTCATTGCCGTTGCCGGTACCTATAATGACCATCTTCTGTATTTCCAGCCTGATGAACTGAACCTGTCTAAAGGAACTAAAGTCCGTGTCACGGGTGGTGACTTTGAGGGCCAGGAGGGTATTTTCCTGAAAGTGAAGGGGGCCCGTGACCGTCGTGTGGTTGTCGAGATACAAGGCGTCATCGCTGTAGCTATGACCACCATTCATCCAGATCTGATCGAAGTAATCAAATAATTGGCTGTTGATAATCAATGATTGATCGTTGACAGTAGATAAATCATAAATCTGAAATCATAAATTAAAATAACTATGTCTCTTTCTGCAGAAACAGTTGCCCTTCAGCGTGCAGCGCACGAGTTGATGTATTTGGGTGTTGACGGGAGTCCCATCTATAGCGATGATTTGTCCCGTCGTAACGGTGAAGTCTATCGCCTAACTACTGCCTTGTATGATTCCGGTGCCAAAGGGGGGACGGCCGAAGAACAGGCGAATGTTTGTCTTGCACTACTGATGGGCTATAGTGCCTCGTTTATCGACCACGGTGAGAAACAGAAACACGTTCAGGAAATATTGGATCGTTGTTGGGATATTCTTGAGGTTCTTCCTGCTTCATTGCTAAAGCTTCGTCTGCTTACCGCCTGCTATGGTGAAGTATTTGATGAGCCTTTGGCTGACGAAGGCCGTGCAATCATCGCTTCCTGGGATTCATCATCACTCACAACAGAACAGCAGGAAGCTGTTGCCGAGTTTTTGAATGTGATTGATAATCCTTATCCGTGGGAAGAGGTGGAAGATTAGTCAGTGTACATCATGTACGTGCACATAATTGAAAACGATAGTATGAATACAAGCGAAAATTCCGGGATTAGGCGTCTGGCTGACGATGACTTTAATCAAATTTACGAATGTTGACCTGTGAACTTGCCGCTTTGAAGGCCGTTCAGCAAGCGGAGACCGGTGGTAGGGGAGGCTTTTCTGAAATTAGTGGTGGTAATAGTTTTACCTTTCCTACCTTTTGATAAGTTGATAATGTATTCATCTTAGGTTTTACTGATAGCCCTTATTATTCGTTTAATATACGGTATATATTGTAGCTATCAGAAAAGCGGACAAGGACTGGCAGGCTGAGGATTCCGGATTAGAAAATGAAATTAAAATTAAAAAGGTTTTGCTAAGCTCACTGCTGGAAAAGCCAAATACGTGGAATAAGCTTTGAATATTCTGAATATTACTATCAATGACGGAATTCGTCAGGCTATCTCTGCTGTGTAAGATGCTGTTCGGGGCGGCCGCACCATCCGTCCATTTACGGTATCTTATAAGAATTCTCTTCATTTTAGCTGTGAAGAAGGAGTAGATGTGCCCATGACTTATTACACTATAATTGAAGCAGCCAAGATGTACTTTTTGGATATTAAGAGGTATCTGGCTTATGTGCTTCGTGAGATTATCATTCAGGTTTTTACTATGCTGATTCTCAGTGCAGGGAAAGAGATTGACTACTTACGTATTATACAATTATCTCTACTTGTAAAATGTAGGGGGCCTGTACTGGAATATTTCAAGCAATTTTTCGGTGAGATTGTTAAAGGTCGTAGAGGTTATGAGAACTTATTGCCATTAACCATTGGAGTAGGTAGTAATAAATGTAAAAAAATGGGCGCTAACTAAATAAAGGTAAGCAGACTATGAAAAACTGTTACTTATGGCGATATATATTTAATTTCTTAATGAAAATAGATATGCGTACCAATAAAATATATAACCAATTTTTGATATAATTTTGGCAGACACTATTACAAAAAATCAACGTATTGCCCAAAATACTTTGATGCTTTATGTACGTATGTTGCTGATTATGGCAGTAACACTCTACACATCACGGATTGTATTAGATAAATTAGGGGTAGAAGACTTTGGAATCTATAATCTTGTAGCCGGTATTGTAGTGTTGTTTTCATTTGTCAATAACGCTATGGCTACTGCAACACAGCGTTTTTTAAATTTTGAATTGGGGAAGAAGAATCTTCATGAGGTAAAGCGGATATTTAGCATGAGTATGACTGCACATATCAGCATTTCTTTATTAGTTTTATTTTTGGCTGAGACAATAGGGGTATGGTTTCTATTATCAGAAATGAATATTCCAAATAATAGGATGGAAGCTGCTGTTTGGTGCTATCAGTTCTCTATTCTTATTGCATGTGTACAAATAATTCGTGTTCCTTATAATTCTTGTATAATTGCTTATGAAAGAATGTCTTTTTATGCTTATCTAAGTATTTTAGAAGTAGGATTTAATCTGTTAATAGCTTTTTTATTAACAATGACAAACTGTGATAGGCTGATTCTATATTCCTTTCTAATGTTTATAGTGGCCGTATTTATTAGTGGTGTTTATAAGATTGTTTGTAATCGCTATTTTGTTATTAGTAAGTATACATTCTTTTGGGATTATGCTTTATATAAAAAGATAATAAGTTTTTCAGGTTGGAGTCTTTTGGGGAGTACTGCAAATGTTGGTGTACAACAAGGGCTGAATATATTATTGAATATTTTTTATGGAGTAACTTTGAATGCAGCTATGGGCATTGCTAATCAAGTAAGTCGTGCTGTATATAATTTTGTGTCAAACTTCCAAATAGCTTTTAATCCACAAATTATTAAATCATATGCTTCTGGTGATTATGTCTATTTTGAACGTTTAATTTTTAAAGCTTCCAGATATTCTTATTTTTTATTGTTCTTGGTGTCTCTTCCAGTATTGCTTAATAGTGAATTTTTACTATCTGTTTGGCTGAAAGATGTGCCGGAATATGCTGTAACTTTTTCTCAGTTAATAATATGTTTTCTATTGATAGACGCATTATCTGCACCTCTTTGGATTTCTGCTCAAGCTATGGGACGAATTCGTAATTATCAGTTATTAATGAGCGGTATTATATTATTAAATTTGCCTTTAGGTTATATTGTTTTGAACTTAGGAATGAGACCGGAAATGGTGTTGGTTATTCGTGTTATAATAAACTTTCTTGCATGGATTTTTAGAGTTCTTTATTTACGAAGTAGCATATCTTTTCCTGTTCGAAAATATTTGAAAGAGGTGTTTCTTGTAGTTTTGGTAATTACAGTAATTTCCATTCCACTTCCATTCTGGATAAGTCTGGTATATTCATCTTGGAAGGGTCTGATTATGACGACTGTATTTTCTGTTCTGACAACAATATTCGCCATTTTTTTGATAGGATTGGAAAAGAATGAAAAGACTTACATAATGAATTTTATTCAATCTAAATTGAAAAAATAGTTCGTATGCAGAAAAAAATATTGAAGTTGTTGAAATGTGGCCGCCGTCTTTCTGAAATAGTTATCAATACGTTTTATTATTATCGAGTGAGGCATTGTGGAGTTATAGTGATTAATGCTTGGATAAGATTGCATAAAACGAAAGTTATAAATGGTAATTGGGGAGATGCATTGAACTATTTCTTTTTGAAAGAAATAGTTGGTGGCTCAATAGTCAATTATTCTGATTTGTTACACAGATATCTACATTTAGGAATCACGAATATAATGTGTATAGGATCTATTGTTGATTGGTCGAGAATTACTAAAAATAGTATAATATGGGGGAGTGGGGCTATGTATGGAGGAGATATTCCTTTAAAAGAAAAACCTATGAAAGTATGTGCCGTGAGAGGCCCTCTTACCCGTGAATATTTATTATCTAAAGGGGTCGATTGTCCAGAAATATATGGAGATCCGGCATTATTACTTCCACGTATATATCGTCCTGTAGTGCCGTTGAAGAAATATAAAATTGGTGTTATTCCTCATTATTCGGATTTACAGAACAAGTATGTGCTAGAGTTCTTAGAAAGAGAAAATGGAAATATAAAATTGATCGATTTGCGTCATTACTCAGATTGGCATGAAGTAATAGATATGATCAATGAATGTGAATTTATTATCTCAAGTTCATTACATGGATTGATCGTTGCTGATGCATATAATGTTCCTAATGTTTGGGTAGAGTTTTCTGATAATGTTGAAGGTGATGGATTTAAGTTTAGAGATTATTTTGCATCTGTAAAAAGAGAAGCATACATTCCTTTGAGAATAGAGAACTATATGCAGATTGATGAATTAATGGTTTATAAAGACGTTTGGAAACCTATCCAATTTGATGTAGGGAAATTGATTGCTGCGTGTCCATTTAAGATACATATATAATTAGTAATTTATAACAAAAAGAATATGATTCCTAAAGTCGTTCATTATTGTTGGTTTGGTAGAAATCCTCTCCCTGCATTAGCTGTGAAATGTATAAAGTCATGGCAGAAATATCTTCCGGATTATGAAATTAGAGAGTGGAATGAAGATAATTTTGATGTGAATATCATTCCGTATACTCAAGAAGCATATCGGGCTAAAAAGTATGCTTTTGTTAGTGATTATGCTCGCTTCTGGATTCTTTATAAATATGGAGGATTGTATTTCGATACAGATGTGGAGATTATAAAACCGATTGACGATATTATAGCTCGTGGCTCATTCATGGGATGTCAAATAGATGAATATACAATCGATGGATTGCCGGCTGTGGCTCCTGGACTTGGACTTGGAGCCGTAGTGGGCCTTGAATTCTATAAGGAAATGCTGAATCTTTATACACAAATTCGCTTTCTTAATTCAGATGGTAGTTTAAATTTAAAAACAGTAGTGCACTATACTACTGAGCAACTTTGCGAACATGGATTAGGAAAGCAAGATGGAATACAACAAATTGCTGATATTTGGATTTATGCGAAAGAGTATTTTTGTCCGTTAGATGTTTTTCTTCAGATGAATATGACGGCTAATTCACGTACTATTCATCATTTTAGTTCTAGTTGGTTGCCATGGCATAAACAATTTATTAAGAAGATGAAGCGAATATTAGGATATTCGTGTTCGACAAAGCTTCGTCAATTGTTAGTCAAATATAGATTTTTGAGGAAATAGTAGAGTGAGTTTGATATAGTAATGTGTCCAACTAATATGAATATAATATATGAATATAGGTCTTTTTACTTCTGTTTATTTTAATAATATTGGTAATGGTTTTATCGACTTAGGAGCTGAGGAATGTATAAAAGCGGCTCTACCTGCTAATGCCAATTTTATAAAAATCAGTCAATGTGCAAATTTTGCAGCCTCCATGTATAAAGGTATGGCATTGAGAGAGTCTGCTGTTTTACGGTGGATTTGGCGGAATGGGGTTCAGCGGTTTGCTCCCCAAATGCATGATCGATCATATAAAATGATCCAAACGAAAGATGTGTTTTCTGTTGCCAATATTGCAAAGTTAGATTATTTTATAATACCAGGTTGTGTATTGACTGTGCCATTCTTTACTATATATGGGAGGTTGTTAGAAAATAAAATAAATGAAGGTGCCAAAATAATATTTTTGGGGGTAAGCGGGAATTACTATACTGATTATGAGATACAATTTGTTTCTGCATTTTTATCGAAATTAAAACCTCATGCTATTTTGACGCGTGATAGCATTGCCTTTAAATATTATGCTAAGTTTAGTGACAATTCGTACAATGGCATAGACAGTGCTTTTTTTGTTAATCGATTAAATCTTCCTAAGGTAACAACTACGATTTCTCCATTTGTAGTTCTTAATTTTGATTTGCCTAAAAACAAAGTAATAGAACGAACATTAAAGAAGCAACTGGATAATGTTATTTTTACTAATCATAAACCTTATCCGTATTCGAATATTGGTAAATATGTAAAACAGGGAATAGTCATTTCTGATTATCCTTTAGATTACTTATTTTTATATTCAAATGCCGAAGCTGTTTATTCTGATAGAGTTCATGCTTGTATAACAACATTGGCTTTTGGTAATAAAGTATGTTTGTATTCGGATAGTCCACGAATCACTTTATTTGAGAATGTAGGACTTAAAAATATGGACAGAAAATTGGTTTCTTTATATGGATTAAATGAGTTACAAAATAAACAAATCTCATATCTGGCATCTGTATTTAGTTGAAAATGAAAGTTCTTTTAGTGAATACTGTACCTACGGAGAAGAATGGTATTACCAATGTGATCTATAACTACTATCGTGCCATTAACAAGCAAGATATATATATGGATTTGCTAACTATTAATACTCCTGAAGCGAGTTATAGGGATGAGTTTCTCCAAAATGGTGGACGTATATATACTTTGGAGCGTAATTTGCGGCATCCTTTGCATTATATAAGATGTTTGAGTGAACTGGCACGTGGCTATGATATTCTTCATGCCCATGGTAACAGTGCTACTATGGTACTTGAAATGTATGCGGCAAAAAAGGCAGGTGTTCCTGTGAGAATTGCACATAGTCATAATTCAAACTGTAAATATCATATTGTTGACAAATTGTGCAGAATTCCTTTTTATGCATTTTGCAATGCCCGTTTGGCTTGTAGTTCGGAAGCGGGATATTGGTTGTTTAAGAATAGAACTTTTGAAATATTGAACAATGGCATTGATACAGATAAGTTTCATTTTGAAGAAAGTAAACGTCTTTTTATTCGAGAGAAATTGGGATGGGTGGACTGTAAGATAATAGGTCATGTTGGTAATTTTTTGGAAGCGAAAAACCATGTATTTATAATAGATATTTTTCAGCAACTTTTTTTAAGAGATGTTTCATTCCGTCTACTACTACTCGGAAAAGGAGAGAAGATGGAGGAAATGAAAGATAGAATAACCAGAATGCAATTATCGGACAAAGTCTATTTCGCAGGTGCGACAGATGATGTGAATGATTATTTGTGTGCTATGGATATAATTGTAATGCCTTCTCTTCATGAAGGACTTCCTTTAACTTTGATTGAGGAACAGGCCAACGGTTTACCCTGTATAGTATCGGATGTAATTACTCGTGAAGCGGACAAAACCGGACTATTAGAATTTCAGTCATTACAAACTACCGCTTCAGCTTGGGCGGATAGGATATGTAAAATAGTATTGTCGGAGGCTGAGAGAGGTGAGCAATCAGTGCAAGCTATAGAATCTATCCGACAGTGTGGATTCGACATTTGTGGGCAGGCAGATAGGCTGAAGGAGTTTTATAAATCACTATTAAAGTAGGCTTATAGAGAATGTCTTCTGTTTATTTTGATAATTTTACCTTAATCCTATATATAATGATAGGTATTATAGGTGGGGTATGTATCAAATTGGCGAATAGCAATAAAACTGTTGCCGGAACCGGTCTGTCTAGAAAAGAATTTCAATTCTATGGACTATTTATACTTATTTTTACCTCGTTTGCGGTTGTACGCCAAGTCTCATACGAAGTAGGAGGAACAGATGCACAAAGGTATATTGAACTATTTGAAAATGTGCTCAAATACCCTGGACGTTTTGCGGACCAAGAACAATTATTTCTCTATTTGAACATTGGTGTGAGATATTTGACGGATGATTATCATATCTACTTTTTATTGGTTTACGGTTTTATAACTTTTGCATATTGTTATTTTATAAGAAATTTTTGCCCGAAAGATGTTTCTTACATTCCATTTTTATTACTTATATGGCCGTATTTGAAGAGTTTATCTTCAATACGTTCTAGTTTGGCTGTTGCATTGTTCTTGGTGGGACTTGCTATGTTGAAAAAGAAAAGAATATGGTTGAGTGTAATATTTATTATAGCAACGTTTTTTATTCATCGTATGTCTTTGCTATATATTTCTTTTCTTGTCTTTTATGGATTGTTCCATAAACGTATTTCTCAGATAAATGGAATAAGGATATATGTTTTCTTTGCCATTTATATGGTGTTGGGCTATTGGGTAGCTACTTGGATGCAAGAGTTTGTACTTGCTTCACAGTTAGTTCTTTCTGGTAGTGATGAATGGTATTTAACGCAATCGCTGAATGGCGGTCTCTTATCGCGATGGCCCATGATGTTTCCTTATTTGCTTTTGTTGTTGTCTGTATTTCTTTGGGGTAAGAAGCTACCGAATACAAAAGTTATGAATTATCTGAAAATATTCGTTTTCTTTGATATTTTAATGATGATTCCAAGTCTTATTTTTGGAATGTATCGTGCCAATGAATATCTCTATGTAGCGCGATTGGTAATGTGGGGAGTCTTGATAAACATTTTCTTGCATAAATTTCATCCTATGACAAGACCATTCTTGCAGATTGGAATATTTATAGGATTCTTATCATGGTTAGTTTTCCGTGTCTATCAGGAGTATGAAGAGTTATCTATAATGCCCTATGTTTTCGATTTGTTCTAATAGTTACAAGATATGATTAATTCTATTTATCGTTTATTCTATGAGAAACAGCCGGAGTCAATAGACGCTTTTACACCTGTTGATAATTTATCTGTTACTTTCCTTAACCCTTATTCCTTATATAAAGCTGTTCCAAGTGAATTATATGAGAACTTTACTTATATAGGTTCGGATGCGGTTCTTCCTTTGTATTTGAATAAGCTTTTTAATGCAAAACCTTTTTCTCGTTTTTCTTTTGATATGAGTAGTGTGGCTCCATATATAATGGGATATGCTGTAGAGAAAAAGAAGTCTATATATTTGTTGGGGGCAGATGATAGTAGCATAAATAAGTTCGTAGAAAATATCAGATTTGATTATCCACAACTGAATATTATAGGTTTTCATAATGGCTATATCAGTAGTTGTAAGAGTGAAGTATTTACAGAAATTATTCAGAAACAACCTGATTTGGTGATTATAGGAATGGGAACACCACTACAAGATAGCACCTCTGTAGAGTTGAGACAGTTTGGATATAAGGGTGCTATTTATACTTGTGGAGGTTTTTTTCATCAAGGAGCATCTAATTTGTATTATTTCCCTAAATGGGTTAACAGGCTTAATATAAGGGCTCTATACAGAATTGTACAGGAGCCTTATGTTTTAAAAAGAATTGTTTGTTATTGGCCCAAATTCATTTTTACTTATTCAAGATTCTTAATGAGATATCGTAAACAATTAAAAGATAAATGATATGAAGAAATTTACTTGTGTACAG
>ENA-ORTP01001624-ORTP01001624.1-human-gut-metagenome-genome-assembly--contig:-NODE-1624-length-21850-cov-3.313788_pt1 | contig 21850 bp, 21 predicted proteins | sample MGYA00241913_ERZ509190 | MGnify/ENA primary metagenome ERZ509190 (study PRJEB26280, sample SAMEA2338839) | human gut metagenome | biome: human gut; feature: human-associated habitat; material: faeces...
CAGTTATCAAGGTTCCTGTCGTTTTGACAGCTTTGATATTTTATCATATCATTTTTAGCTTGTCAAGAACTTTTTTAAAAGTTTTTGACAGCCGTTCGGCTGTGCTGTTCTTTTTTCGACAGCCATACTAGACTATCACATCTGTATCGCTTTGTCAAGAACTTTTTAAAACTCTTTTCATCAGCGAGAGCTGACTTTTTACTGACTTTGTCAGTCCCTTGTTCCGAAGAACATTTCGCCGTTTCCAGAACCCCATCTTCTCGCCTGAGTGATGTCTTCGTTCTTTGCGACAGCTAGATTATATTATCACTCTTTTTCGATTCTGTCAACAACTTTTTTCAATCATTTTCGCCACTCATTTCCGTCATCTTATCACTCATACTTTCTATCATAAACATTTTCTGTTCTAAGCCCCGCTGTTTCCACACCAGAGAAAGGAAAAGGCATTGCCGCACAGAACAGTAATTCAAATTCTATGCGGCAGCGCCCTATTTTTTATAAAGCAGAGGATAAACCTTCCTGTCTGCCTTTATCAAAACAAGATAAAGTATAAGCCCCAAAACTCCTGCTGCTGCCACACACTGCCATGCAGTCATAATGGTATGTGTTTCCAGAACCGCTCCGATTTTCCATTGAGAATAATACATGGCAGCTCCCAGAAAAATATTCGATACAGATGAAATCCTTCCCCTGTGCGATGCAGGAATTCTTCTGGTCAGATAAGGATAAGAGCCGAGAGTGGTCATAACCTCCCCTATGGTAAACAGTATCATGGATACATAATACAACGGCACAATCCCCTGTATGAAGATATACATGGACAGACTGATACTTACTAAAATCTGTCCTGCCAAAAGTTTTGTGGTATCCCCAAGTCCTGCTGCCCATTTTGTGAGAAGTGGTGTTCCCACAATAACCACAAGACCGTTTAAACTGGTCATCAACCCAAAATACACAGCTCCCTGTCCTCCGTACAGACTCTCCATGTTCAACGGAATCAGGAAATTAAACTGTGCATAGGAGAACTGATAAACTGCCCAGCAAATCAGAAACAGCAGAATTACCTTTTGTCCGGAAAGAATTTTCCAGGTAGACTGGGTATCCTTTGCCTCCTCGTAAATATTTTTTTCCTCTTTCACCGGGGCAATATCTTTGATAAAAAGAAGAATCAAAATCGTTGATGACAGGGTGGTCAGCCCGTCAATGGCATAGGCAAGTCCCAGGTGATGTTGAAATAAAATTCCTCCTATGGAAGGCGCCAGAATCAGCCCCAGATTTAGCCCCAGATAAATAAGGCTGTAGGCCTTTTCTCTGTTTTCCGCTGTACTTAAATCTGCCACCAAAGCATCATAGGACGGATTTTCCATGGTCTGAAAGACTCCTGCTGTAAAAAACAGCATAATCTGCGTCATGGATACCGGGAGAAAAGCCGCGGTCAGATAACAGGTAACTGTCACCAAATCACAGACTACGATGAGATTTTTCTTATTGCAGTGATCCGCCAGTTTTCCTCCCAGCAGGTTTGCCGGAAACTGAATGATACCCATAGCAATGGTAATTCTTGCAATTTCTTCTGCACTCATTCCCAGCTTGTTGCTTAAAATCAGCGTCAGCATCGGCCATATCATAGCCCCCATATTGGTTGCCGCTTTCCCCCAGAAGAGAACATATAATTCTCTGCGTAAGCCTTTGTATTGCCCAAACATTCTGTCAAATATCTTTTTCATGTGTCATTCCCTCTTAAATATGTTCCATAGCTTCTTTAATATTCGATACTCCTATTAATTTTATTTTATATTTTCCCTGTATCCCCTCTACATTGGTTTTCGGCATAATGCAGGAAGTAAAGCCCAGCTTTTCTGCCTCCCGCACTCTGGTTTCCGCCATACTGACACCCCGGACTTCCCCAGAAAGTCCTACTTCTCCGAAAATCAGTGTTCCTTCATCTATGACCTGATTTTTGTAACTGGATACAAGAGATAACACAATTCCCAAATCAATGGCAGGCTCCCCCAGCTTCATACCGCCCGCCAGATTTACATAGGCATCACAGTCGCCCAGACGAATCCCAGCTCTTTTCTCCAGCACTGCCATGAGAAGATTCACACGATTGTAATCAATTCCCACAGAGGTTCTCCTTGGCAGTCCGAAATTTGTCCTGGTTACCAGCGCCTGAATTTCTATCAAAATAGGGCGGGTACCTTCCACTGAACAGACTACTGTTGTGCCGGACGCATCAGTAGGACGTCCGTTCAACAACGCCTGAGAAGGATTTTTCACCTCCTCCAGCCCCTTTTCCCGCATCTCAAAAACACCAATTTCATTGGTAGAGCCAAAACGGTTTTTAACCCCTCGCAAAATACGGTAAGCAAGCTGCCTATCCCCCTCAAAGTACAGAACCGTATCTACCATATGCTCCAGAACTCTGGGACCTGCTACACTTCCGTCCTTTGTCACATGTCCTACAATAAACACTGAAATTCCTAATCCTTTTGCAATCTGCATGAGAATTCCGGTGGATTCCCTCACCTGGGACACACTGCCCGGCGCAGAGGACACCTCTTCATTGTACATAGTCTGAATGGAATCAATCACCACCATTTCCGGCTTCAGCCGCTCAATGGTACTGCGAATTATTTCCAGATTGGTTTCACAAAGCAAATATAAATGCTCATTAAATTCTCCAATGCGTTTTGCCCGTAGCTTAATCTGGCGAAGAGATTCCTCCCCTGATATATACAACACCTTATGTCCCTGGATGGTGAGCTGTCTGCATACCTGTAAAAGCAGGGTGGATTTTCCGATTCCCGGATCTCCGCCGACCAGCACCATAGAGCCAGGTACGATTCCTCCGCCTAATACTCGATCCAGTTCTTCCATATTGGTTGAAACTCTGTCGGCTTCCCTGACCTGAATTTCGGCAAGCCTGACCGGCTCATTTTTTTTGCCTGTACGTCCCTCCGAACCGGAGATTCCTTTTGCCGGGGCTGCCTTTCCTCCTGCAGAAACCGTTTCCTCCACAAAGGAATTCCATTCCCTGCAGCCCGGACACTGTCCCAGCCATTTTGAAGACTCATATCCACAGTTCTGGCAGAAAAATACACTTTTTTTCGCTTTTGCCATAATACCTCCTGTTATTTAAAATTTCCTGTAAAGCAAAAGCAGAGCCGGGATATTCACTCCCGACCCTGCATCTTATTTTTTAAGACTGCTCTTATGAAGACCGACAGTTCAGACCTTTTCAATGCAAACGGAAACCTGCTCTGCCTGTTCCAACTCCACACTGAAGGATAACTTACCACCCAGGTTTGTCTTCATCTGACCTGCCTCTTCACCGTCAATGGTTACCTTGTACTCAGCATCTTCCTCAACCTCTACAGTAATCTGCGCGTCCTTCGGTCCTTCTACAATAAAGCTCATGCCATCTTCTCTGGTGTCCAGATTCAATACCGTTGTGCCGGGAACAGATTCATAGACAAACATTCCGTTTCTTTCCAGTTTTGTAATTTCATTATATGTTTTAACCTTGTACATATCTCCGTCATACTCAAAATCTGACAATTTTGATTTTTGTGCCAACTCGTAGTTCCCAAAGCTGATTTTGCCGTTTTCTTCTGTACGAATTAATTCTTTTACCACTGACATAGTTATGTCCTCCCGCTTCTGTCTTTTGTTTCTTTTTGTATATCAATGTTACCATAAAAGCACATTTTTTTCTAGTCATTTTGTACATTTACCATAAATTTTATAGTTTGTTTAGACAGTCCAATCACAACCTGATCTCCTGCCTTGATCTTCCCCTCCAGAATTTCCTCTGCCATAGGGTCTTCGATTTTATTCTGAATAGCTCTTTTTAAAGGTCTGGCTCCATATTTCGGGTCAAATCCCTCTTTTGCAATCAGCTCTTTCACGCTATCTCTGACTTTTACTTCTATCTTCATCTGCACCCTGCAACGTGTAACAAATTCCTTTAACAGCAGCCCTGTAATTTTCTTTACTTCTTCTTTGTTCAGCATATGGAAGACAATGATGTCATCAATACGGTTCAAAAATTCCGGTCTGAAGAGGCGTTTTACCTCTTCCATAACATTTTCCTTCATCTTTTTATAATCTGCCGCTTCACTGTCTGCTGCTCCGAATCCCAGCTTTTTCGGCTCTACAATGGACTGCGCTCCTGCATTGGAGGTCATAATGATAATGGTTTCTTTAAAGTCTACTCTTCTGCCCTGGGCATCTGTAATGTGTCCATCATCTAAAACCTGCAGAAGAATGTTAAAGACATCAGGGTGTGCCTTTTCAATCTCATCAAATAGCAGCACACTGTAGGGATTTCTCCGCACTTTCTCACTGAGCTGTCCGCCCTCTTCATAGCCTACATATCCCGGCGGAGAACCTATCAGCTTGGAAACACTATGTTTTTCCATATATTCTGACATATCCACGCGAATCATGGCGTCTTCTCTGCCAAACACCGCCTCTGCCAATGCTTTGGAAAGTTCCGTCTTTCCCACACCGGTAGGGCCTAAAAGAAGGAAGGAACCAATGGGACGCTTGGGATCTTTTAATCCCACTCTACCTCGTTTCACGGCTTTTGCCACTGCTGTGACTGCTTCCTCCTGTCCAATGACCCGCTTATGAAGAAGCTGTTCCAGTTTTGCCAGACGTTTGGACTCTCCTTCTGTGAGCTTCTCCACAGGAATTTTTGTCCACTCTGCCACTACCTGGGCAATCTGTGCTTCTGTAACCGCCAGCTTTTTGCGCCTACACTGCTTCTCAAAACGCACTCTTGCCTTTTCTATCTGCTCTTTTGTTTCCTGCTGCTGTGCCTGAAGCTCCTTTGCAAGAACAAAATCCTGTCTTTTTACAGCCTCTTCTTTTTCTTCATACAGACTTTTCAGACGCTTTTCTGCCTCCACAAGCCCTTCCGGTGTCTTATATCCTGCCAACTGTACCTTAGAGCATGCTTCGTCCAGCAAATCCAGCGCCTTGTCCGGCAAAAAGCGGTCATTGATATAGCGGACTCCCATGGCAACGGCTGCCTTTACAGCACTTTCCTCAATGGAAACTCCGTGGTGCTTTTCGTAATAAGGCACCAGACCCTTCAGGATTTTCTCTGCCTCCTCCTTTGTGGGTTCCTCTACCATCACTGGCTGAAAACGCCGCTCAAGGGCTGCGTCCTTCTCAATATGTCTGCGGTATTCCTCAATGGTGGTAGCGCCGATAAGCTGAATCTCTCCTCTTGAAAGAGCCGGTTTTAAAATATTGGAGGCGTCCAGAGCGCCCTCTGCACCCCCGGCGCCGATCAGAGTATGAAGCTCGTCGAGAAACAGGAGCATTCTTCTGTCCCCGGAAACCTCTGCAATTACTCTTTTGATTCGCTCCTCAAATTCTCCGCGATATTTGGAACCTGCCACCATAGCGGACAAATCCAGCACAATAATTCGTTTATCCGCCATACTCTCCGGCACCAGACCTCTCACAATCCGCTGTGCAAGCCCTTCTGTAATAGCGGTTTTTCCCACTCCAGGCTCTCCAATCAGACAGGGATTGTTCTTTGTCCTTCTGCTCAAAATCTGAATCATACGGTTGATTTCTTTCTCTCTGCCAACCACCGGATCTAAAAGTCCCTGCTCTGCCATCTCTGTCAAATCCCTGCCAAACTGTGCAAGCATAGGCGTTGCTGCTTTTGAAATGCCTTTTTGAAAATCTCCTGCCGCCTCTTCTTTTGTAAGCGTTCCCTCTTTTCCCATGGTCTTCAGAGCCTCTGCGTAAAGTCCCTGAATATTCACCCCCATGGTGTGTAGCAGCCTGGCTCCTACACAGTCATATTCCTTCAGCATGGCAAGGAGCAAATGCTCTGTTCCCACTTCCCGGCTCTCAAGTCGCTCTGCCTCTTCTTCTGCCAGCGACAGCACCTTTCTTGCCCTGGGGGTATAGCCCTGAGGTTCTTCTAAAAGCACGCCCTGAGAAGGCGCCACCAGTTTTTCAATCAGGTTCTGAAGCCGCTCTTTTGTAACGCCTGCTTCCTTTAACAGAATCCCTGCCGCTGTTTCTTCTCCTGCCAGAAGCCCTGCCAGAAGATGTTCGGTTCCGATATAATTATGATTACAGGACTTTGCCGTCTGTTCGGCAGTTTTTAATGCCCGCAATGCCCATTTTGAATATTGATTCTTCATGCAAATCTCCTGTTCTGTTTATACTTTGTACTCGTCAAAAATTTCATCAATTAAGGCATGCACCTCTTCCCGCGTAATGTTCTTACAACAGCCCTTTGCCAGAAGCACCAACAGATTTTCCTTCATTTCTTCCAGAGCTCTGATTTTGTTTTCATCAATGCAAATAACTGCTCCTTTTCGACGGTCAATGGTTACAAATCCCTCCTGGCGCAACACAGAATACGCCTTATTCACCGTATGCATGTTGATTCCCACGGTATCTGCAAGTTGACGTACAGAAGGGAGCGCTTCTCCAATCTTCAACTGGTCTGTGGCAATTCCCATGATAATCTGGTTGCAAAGCTGTACATAAATTGCTTCATCACTGTTAAAATCAATTTCTATCAGCATATTCTCACCTGCTTCCTATTGTTATATTCAATATAGCATAATTAGCACTTTTGGTCAAACTGAAATTCTATTCTCTCTTCCTTTTTATTTTTATGTATCCATAATCCTCTTTTTTCCGGTTAAAATAATACAGGGATAAAAGCACAGTCATAAACTCTGCACTGGGCACAGCCAGCCATACACCGTTTACTCCCATAAGAAGGGGCAGCAAAAGAATATTCAGTACAATCATGACAAAAGTACGAACAAAGGATATAATTGCCGATATTTTTCCGTCTGAAAACGCAGTGAACATAGACGAGGCAAAAATATTAATACCAGCAAAAATATAATTAAAGGAAAACAGAAAAAAGCCTTTTTTGGCAATTTCATAGGTTTGTGTTCCTTTTGGCGTAAAGATTTCCACAATTGTTCCCCCTGATAGCAGGGCAAAAATAGTAATCAGAACAGAGGATATGCCAATAAACCATATACAGATTTTAAAAATCCGCTGCAAAAGCGCTGTATTTTTTCTTCCGTAATTAAAGCTGATAACTGGTGCAACCCCCATGGAAAAGCCCATGTACAGCGCATTAAACAGAAACTGTCCGTACAAAACAATGGTAATTGCCGCAACTCCGTTTTCTCCCAAAAGCCGCATCATAACAATGTTAAAAAGAAAGGTAACCACAGCGGTAGAGAGATTGGTTACCATTTCCGAAGAGCCGTTAAAGCAGCTTTCCCTTAAAACCATAAAATCCAGCCGCGGCCTCACAAGGTACAAAGATTCCTTTACAAAAAGAAAATACAAAAATCCTACCACCGCCGGAAGAAGCTGTCCGATGCCGGTTGCCAGCGCCGCACCTGCAATCCCCATTTGCAGAGGCCCCATAAAAATATAGTCCAGAACCATATTCAAAAGTCCGCCCCCAATGGTCAGCGCAAGGCCTATGGTCGGTCTTCCTGCTGTAACAAAAAAAGTCTGAAACAAAAGCTGCAGCACACAGGCAGGCGCCAGATACAAAAGGATTCGCAAATATTCCTCACAATAAGGCATAAGCACATCAGTAGCGCCCAACATACGAACCAACTGAGGGAGGAACGCATTTCCCAGCACAAAGAAAGCCACACCTGCCAAAATGCCTGTCAAAACAAGAAAAGAAAAATCCCGGCGCGCTTCCTCAGACTTATTCTCTCCCATTTTTCGGGCAATCACCGCGCTGCCTCCGGTTGCCAGCATAACGCCTACTGCCACTAAAAGACTGATAACCGGATACACAATATTTACGGCAGAAAGCGCCTGTGTATTTACCAGCCTGGACACAAAAATCCCGTCCACAATGGTGTACAGGGACATAAAAACCATCATAACCATGGTTGGAAAGGCAAATTTCAACAACGAAAAAAGCCTGAAATCTTTTGAAATTGCATTTGACATACTTGTAAAAAACCTCTCTTTTTTATTCTGTTAATTGTTCTCAATTGCTGCGGAATTTATGAGGAAATGGTAAACTGCCCAGGAACGGACGGAAAGGAAAAAGAACGGGAATAAAAAGGATACATCTTCCAAGCGGCTGAGCTGCCAGCTCTTTTTCTGCCGCACAAAACAGTCCTCCTGAGCATTTTGTGCGGCAGCATTACCTGAACAAGCCTATTGCAATGCAGTTTTATGCTTCGTCAATGGCTTTTCCGATGTCATTTCTCTTATATTTATTAGCAAACTGAATCCATTCGGTTGCTTTATAAGCATTGGCTCTTGCCTCTTTTAAGTCTGCACCCTTTGCTGTAACACCCAGCACACGTCCGCCATTTGTCACAATTTTGCCGTCTTTTAAAGCAGTTCCTGCGTGGAAAACATAATAGCCTTCTTTATCCTTAAAGCTGTCCAGTCCTTCAATCGGAAATCCCTTTTCATAGGATACCGGATATCCGTCAGACGCCAGTACCACACACACAGCTGCATTGTCCTCAAACTGCAGATCTACCTCATCTAATCTGCCGTCCACACAGGCTTCAAAAACTTCCACAATATCGTTTTTCAGTCTTGGAATCACCACCTGCGCCTCCGGATCTCCAAAGCGGGCATTGTATTCCAGCACCTTGGGTCCGTTTTCTGTGAGCATTAAACCAAAGAAAATAATCCCTTTAAATTCTCTGCCCTCTGCTGCCATAGCATCTACGGTTGCCTGATAAATGTATTTTTCGCAGAAATCATCCACCTCTTTTGTATAGAAGGGACTTGGAGAAAAGGTCCCCATACCTCCGGTATTTAAGCCCTCATCGCCGTCTTTTGCACGTTTATGGTCCTGAGCTGACGTCATGGTCTTAATGGTCTTTCCGTCTACAAAGGAAAGCACAGAAACCTCACGTCCTGTCATAAATTCTTCTACTACCAGAGTATTGCCTGCTGAACCGAATTTTTTATCCAGCATAATTTCCTTTACGCCTTCTTCTGCTTCCTCCAGAGTATTACAGATTAAAACACCTTTTCCCAGAGCCAGACCGTCTGCTTTTAATACAATGGGGAAATCTGCCTTTTCTCTGAGATATGTCAGCGCTTCGTCTGCGTTTTCAAAGTTTTCATAGCCTGCTGTAGGAATGTTATATTTTTTCATTAAATCCTTGGAAAAAGCCTTGGATCCTTCCAGAATCGCAGCATTTTTTCTGGGTCCGAACACGCGAAGTCCCTCTTTTTCAAAGACATCAACCACGCCTCCCACCAGAGGGTCATCCATGCCTACAACCGTCAGGTCGATTTCCTTTTCCTTTGCAAAAGCTGCCAGCTTATCAAATTCCATAGCGCCAATATTTACACACTCTGCCACTTCTGCAATTCCTGCATTTCCCGGTGCACAGTAAATCTTGTCCACCTTTGGACTTTTTGCCACCTTCCACGCAATGGCATGTTCTCTTCCGCCGCTTCCGATAATCAATACTTTCATAAATTTTCTGCCCCTTTCGCTTTTTAATACGTTCTATGCTTCACGGATTTTTACAATTCCGTCTATGACTTCTACCCTGTTGTTGGCAATCAAATCAATGGCCTCTGGCATAATCTGCCATTCTGCCTCTTCCATCACTCTCCTTTGCAGAAGCTCCGGTGTGTCGCCCTGCTGCACCGCTACCGCCTTCTGCAGAATAATGGGGCCAGTATCTGTTCCCTCATCCACAAAATGTACGGTGGCTCCCGTTACTTTAACCCCTCTTTGCAGCACACCTTCGTGTACCTTTAAACCATAATACCCGGTTCCGCAAAAAGCCGGTATCAGGGAAGGGTGAATATTGATGATCCTGTTTGGATACGCCTTTACCATAATCTCCGGAATTACCACCAGGCAACCTGCCAGCACCACCAAATCCACCTCATAGGACTGAATGGCTGCAAGCAACGCCTCGTTAAAAAGCGCTCTGGTTTCATAATTTTTCGGGGATACACACTGCGCCGGAATTCCGTGCTTTTTTGCGCGCTCCAGAGCATACGCATTTTCATTGTTGCTGATTACCACAGACACCTGGGCATTGGTAATCCTGCCGCTGTCCATGGCATCTAAAATTGCCTGAAGGTTGGTTCCGCCTCCGGATACCAAAACTGCCATTTTCATCATATTTTTCAGCCTCTCTATTCGACAGGAAAAGGGCTGCCTCCGGCAACCCTGACTTCCTTTTTCTATGATACTAAACTAATTTTACGCCTTTTTCCCCTGCTTCAATTTTACCTACCACATAAGGAATATCTCCGGCAGCTTTCATTGCTTCCATAGTTTTATCCACATCTTTAGCGTCTACTGCCACAATCATACCAAGCCCCATGTTAAAGGTATTGTACATCATGGTTTCTTCGATTTCGCCTTTTTTTGCCATTAAAGTAAAGATTGGAGGAATCGGATAGCTGTCCTTTTCAATCACTGCACAAACGCCGTCTTTTAACATTCTCGGCACGTTTTCATAGAAACCGCCGCCTGTAATATGACTGCAGGCTTTTACCGTAACTCCTGCTTCCTTTACATTTTTTAAAGCCTTTACATAGATTCTGGTTGGAGCTAAGAGCGCTTCTCCCAGAGTTTTTCCCAGCTCGTCATAATAAGTGTCCAGAGATTCTTTTGTCATCTCAAAAACCTTACGAACCAGAGAAAATCCATTGCTGTGTACGCCGGAAGATGCCATACCAATCAGCACATCTCCCTCATTTAAGTTCTCGCCGTTAATTAAGTCCTTACGTTCCACCACACCAACTGCAAAACCTGCCAAATCATATTCTTCCTCCGGCATAAGTCCCGGATGTTCTGCTGTTTCGCCTCCGATTAACGCCGCATCAGACTGCAGACAGCCTTCTGCCACACCTTTTACGATTTCTGCGATTTTTTCAGGATAATTCTTACCGCATGCAATGTAGTCCAGGAAAAATAAAGGTTCTCCGCCTGCACAGGCAATGTCGTTGACGCACATTGCCACCGCATCAATCCCAATGGTGTCATGTTTGTCCATAAGATATGCCAGCTTTACCTTTGTGCCGCAACCGTCTGTACCGGACAAAAGAACCGGGTCTTCCATTTCTTTGATTTTTTTCAGAGAAAAAGCACCGGAAAATCCGCCCAGGCCCCCAAGCACTTCCTCGCGCATGGTTTTCTTTACATGTTCTTTCATTAATTCCACTGATTTGTAACCAGCTTCAATATCTACGCCAGCTTTCTTGTAATCCATTTTTATCCTCCTCGCCGTTTTTCGGTGCTTATTTATAGTTTTTATATCCTACTTCCTGCAGTTTTACATCTTTTGCCACAACCTGGTCTTTTAACTCTTCCTTGTAGTCTTTTAATTTCTGAAGCAACTCTGCATCAGAAGTAGCTAAAATCTTGGCTGCCAGAATTGCCGCATTGGCTCCTCCGTTAATCGCTACCGTTGCAACCGGAATACCGGAAGGCATCTGTACAATAGAGTACAGGGAATCTCTTCCTCCCAGTGATGTGGTGTGCATCGGAATACCGATAACCGGCATTGGGAAAATGGCTGCACACATACCTGGAAGATGCGCTGCCATACCTGCACCTGCAATGATAACCTTAAATCCTTTTTCTTCTGCGGATTTCGCATATTCAAAGAATACATCGGGTTCTCTGTGTGCTGAGATAATCGTCATCTCGTATTCAATCCCGAATTTTTCCAGCATGTCTGCTGCTTTGCTCATAACAGGCATATCAGAGTCACTGCCCATAACAATTCCAACTTTTGCCATGATTATTCTCCTTTATATTTAAAAATTTCCGCGGATTTTTCACCGCTTATACTTCCACACAGCACAATTTTACATATTGTGACAGGTCTTGTCAAGCAGGAAACGGCTCATTTAATGCTTCTGTTTTCGGAAGCACGAATCTGCCGCCCTCAATAATGGAAACCCAGTCCCCGTCTGGGGTCTGCACCCTTATGTTATCCAGCTCATCATAAGGTATAGTAATATCTGTGTGGCAGCCGAGATAAGCTTTGCTTATATCTTCTTTTCTGAGAATGGAAACCTCATTATCCCTTGCAATAATCTCTTTTCCGTCCGGATTATACACTGCCGTATCTTCGCACCAGCTATAGCAGGTGTCCCCTACGGCAAAGTGAGGTCCCATCTTTTCTGCAATGAGAATGGGCAGAAGATGTCCTATCTGATATTTCTGTGCCATGACATAAGCCGTGGTGTTGGTTCCGATGGCAAATTCCCCAAGAGGAAGAGTATCGTGATGATACAGGAGATTTTCTTTGATAAAATTCCTGTTTTCTTCCTCGGAATCAAAATTACCGCAGCTGTAGCCGGAAATCTTTCCGTCTGTAAACTCTATTTTTAAATCCCTATATTCCAGTCCGTTTAAGAACACTCTGGAAACTGCCAGAGTTCCATTGGTTCCCTTTAAGACAGGAGAAGTAAATACCTCACCTACCGGAATGTTTACATCTGCCACACAGTTTTCAAAATTTGTCTGCTTTTCCGGATTTTCCAGATGATGCAGCTTCACTGTCAAATCTGTGGCATTTCCCTCCTTTCCCTGAATATGAACCGTTTCCCCCTTGTCCAGCGCATCAATGATATTCTGCTGAATCTCACGGTAGAGGTGGTTGTCCAGGGTATTGATTTTCACAGTTTCCTTGAATATCTCTTCAAACTGTTCCCCAATTTCCATAACCGGATAGGCAATAATGGTAAAACTGCGCTCTTCACCTTTGATATATCGATTCACAATCTGACCGGCTTCATTGTCATAGGTAACCTGCAGCTTCTGCTGATGAGAAGAAAGTGTGCAGGCCTCTTTTTTCTTTTCCGGCGCAAAAGGAATCTCCCCAAAGGTTTCCATACACGCCGGGCCTCCATGAACAGCTGCCAAAGTCTTTACCTGCTCATAAGCCACCTGCAGCACCCGGAGTTTTCTCTGGATAAACTCATGATCCAGATACAGGGCAGCGTCATCTTTGTGGTCATATTCAAACTGTGGATTTGGAATTGCCCCATAATAGCCGATTCTGTGATGCTGCTTTTTGTTTACTGTATGCACTGCACTTCTGTAAATCACAGGTTTCAAATCCATGTCCTCGAACTGTCCAATGGCAGCTTTTACCATACGCTCAAAGCCCAGTTGGAAACGGATATTCACGGTCTTTTTCTTTGTAATATCCTTTCCTGTCAGGGCAAATCCTGTACGGTAGCCCTCTGTAAAGGTCCGTGCCATTGCCTGGATTTCTTCTTCTGAAAGTGTATTCAAAAATTTTGCCATACCGATTTCGTTCTCTGTGACATATTCTCCAAAGCGATATAAATAACGCACATCAGACAAATCACTTTTTTTCAGAATCTGTACAGCAAAGTCAAGAGAGGGATCCACGCCCTCCTGCACTCTTCGCCCTACCATCTCATCACTGTAATCACTCACATACCAGTACACAGCTTCTTTGACGTCTTTTGCAGAAATTTCTTCCTCCTCAAAAAGGTTATATACCTGCACAAAAAGCTCCATAACCACTGTCATATCAAAAAGACGGTTCTCATATGCAAAAACAATCAAACCTCTGACTTCTGTATACAAAAAACTTAAAAGCGCTCCAAACTCTGCTCCCAGGGTCTGCACTGCCCATGCCGGATTTCCGTAAGAACAGGCATAATGAGAAGGCAGAATATCTCCATACAGTTTCTGGTTGTTTTCTTCCAGATCCTCTAACTCTGCAGTTTCCAGCCAGCCCTGCTGCAGCTTTTCATGAAGCTCCATCACTTGTCCGATAAACAGGGCTGTACTTTTAAAATAAGCCCTGTAGGGTTCTTTTACTACTTCCTCCTGACAGATTTCTGAAATTCTTTCTTTCATAAGAGAAAAGCGTTCCATTATCCATGCATCACTCATTTTTCAAATTTCCTTTCTCCACATTTTTATCTAAAATTTCTTCAATATAGGTTTTCATAGTCTGTGAACTTTCTCCCACACGGCTATTTCGTTTTTCCACCTGAGAGCGCTTAATCCCTCTTTCTCTCCAGGATTTCCCATCTGTGGCATGATTCAGCATCAAAGGCTGTACATTGTCGCACACATGGGCAAATTTTGCTTCCGGTGTTTCGTATGCGTCAAACTCTTCCCAGAGTGCGCGGAAATTCTCCCCCTGGTCTTTTGGAAGCATGCCGAAAATCCGGTCTGCCGCTTTTTCTTCCCTTGCCCTCTGTGTCTGCTTCCCTGCCTCATCATAGGCATAGGTATCTCCTGCGTCAATTTCTACCAGATCGTGAATCAGTACCATGGTAATAACCTTTAATAAATCTACCTCTTCATCTGCATGTTCTGCTAAAAGCACTGCCATTAAGGCCAGATGCCAGGAATGCTCTGCATCATTCTCCTTCCGCACACTGTCCGATAAATAGGTCTGGCGGTTAATAAATTTCAGTTTATCCATTTCCAGTAAAAATTCCATTTGTTTTTTCAACCGTTCTTCCATCTGCGTTTCCTCCCCTTTTGTGTTTTATGCCAGTCCTGCCAAAAACAGCCCCAGCCAGATCACCATCAGCACACCATTCCCCGCTGAGCCGATCTTGCAGAAAAGCTGATCCCTGTTTTTCTCAGAAAAGCTTTTCAGTCCCAGAATAAATCCGTATATAGAAAGCCCCATAGCAATGAGCCCCAAAGCTCCCAGATACATTCCGCCTTTCCCGTGAAAAATAAGGGAGGCAACTGCTGCAATGCAAAAAAATCCCAAAGAGATTCCTGCAAACACCGAGGAAATCACTCCTTTTGGGGAATGCTTTTTCTTTGCAAAATCATATTTGTATCGTTTTCCTGCCATTATTTTGCTCTCCTTTTCCAATTTCTATATATCAAATGGCTGACTGCAAACAGGAGATATCCCAATGCAGCCCCCAGAGTATTCATCACTAAATCATCTACATCAAAGCACCCCAGCTTTGTGACAAGCTGAACGGTTTCCACACAAAGGCTCAGGGTAAATCCAGAGAAAGTAATAAAGAAAAAACCTCTTGCATCACGGCTGACAACAGGAAGAATCAAACCAAAGGGAATAAATCCCACCACATTTCCCAGAAGATTTGCTGCTACAGCCAAAGCTCCCAGTTGTTTTCGATAGGTCCAGAATCTCTTAATTTCCTGAAACAGCACAAGATTATAGTGATACTCTCTTTCTGCAAAATCCAGTTGTCCAAATCGCTCTGCAAAAAAGAGAAAGTAAATCAGTGCAAGAATATATATGACAAACAAAACCGCACCTGCGGTTTTAATTCTCTTCTTTATCCTTTTATTCAATTTTTCAACCTCAATCCTAATCTGTAAATAAAGAAAAAAGGGCTGCCGCAGCAGCCGGGAAACACAAAAGTCCTCCGGACTGCTGTTCCCGCGACAATCCCCCTTTCTCACTCATGAAAATTTAAAATGTAATTTCTGATTTTCTTTTCAATAATCTGGCACCGGTTACCAACATTAAAATACCTGCAGTTGCCCCTGTCACCAGCACAACAATCCCGGTTGCAATAGAACCTGCTGCACAGCGGGACATAGTTTTATAAATTTTTTCGTTCATCAGAAACCCTTCCTTCTCAAATTTTATTTCACACCGTACTGTTCATAATATGCATCAATGGCTTCTTTAATTTCGTCATTAATGACAATTTTGCCATTACACTCTTTGTTGTGCAAATGCTCTACCACCTCTTCCATGGTAACAATGGCATTGGTTTCAAATCCATAAGTGTCCTTTACTTCCTCCAGAGCGCTCTTTACGCCGCCTTTTCCTACTTCCATACGGTTTAAGGAAACCATAAGACCTACGATTTCCACATTGGCTGCACCTCTTACCTTTGGTACAGTTTCTTCCATGGATTTTCCGGAAGTTGTAACATCTTCAATCATCACAACTCTGTCCCCATCCTGCAGCTTGCTTCCAAGGAAACTTCCCTTGTCTGCACCATGGTCTTTTTCCTCCTTACGGTCGGAACAGTAACGCACTTCTTTCCCGTACAATTCACTGTAGGCAATGGCTGTTACCACGCTGATAGGGATTCCCTTATAAGCCGGACCAAACAGTACGTCAAAATCATCACCATATTTATCATGAATGGCCTTTGCATAATATTCTCCCAGCTTCTTCAACTGAGAACCTGTGACATAAGCCCCTGCATTCATGAAAAAGGGGGATTTTCTTCCGCTTTTTAAGGTAAATTCTCCAAATTTTAAAACATTACTCTCTACCATAAAGTCAATAAACTCTGCTTTATATGCTTCCATTTTCTGAAACCTCCATTTAACGGGCTTTTCTGCCCTTACTCTGTAATTGAAAGGATTCTTAAATCCTTTTCAATTTTAACATAGGAAAGAAAAATTTTCAATTCAGGAAATTTCATTCCTATTGTCCTTTGCCAAATCGGACTTCACAATCCTTTCTGTAAAAAGCCACGCCATAGCAGTCTATCTTTTCATATCCCTCTGCTTTTAATTCTTCCATATACCGCTTTTCATAAATCTGATTTATGGCTCTTTCTGCCGCCTCTTCTAAATATTCCATGCTTTTCGCCACCTTGATTTCTAATATAAAGGCTCTTCCACGCAAAGAAGGGGTTTTCATCACCAGGTCAGAACGCCCGTTTCCGGCTTCTCGATTGGACTTCACCAGATATTTGGGACTCTGACTTAAAATGCCTGCAAGAAATCCATGATAAAAGTTTTCTGCACTGTCATAAAAGCTAATTACAGACAACAACTGCTCACTTAAAATCTCCTGTACTCTGTCTTCTTTTCCTTCCTCCAATGCCTGATACAAATCCTGAAAATTCTTTTTTCCTATTTCTTCCCGAAACCAACTTAAGATTGTATTTTTATATATCATCTTTACTTCCTGGTTTGGAATGCGAACCTTCAAATAAATCACATGGTCCTGCATATATTCTTCTACTTTTGTCAAATATCCGATAAAATACAGGAAATTCCACAGATTTTCTTCGTTCTCATAGACATCAGAATATGTAATTTCTTCATGTACCGGAATGCTCAGGGTTTCTCCTGCAAGCAAAGCCTCTATCTGCGCCTTTGTTTCCCTGTCTGCCTGCATCACCAGATTCCGAACAATATCATTCGAGCTGGTATTCGCCCAATATGGTTTCGGAAAAGCATGCTCGTCAACAGCCAGGTCATAGAGAAATTTAATCACGCTCCAGGGATTATAAACCTCCGTATTGCCAAACAAATATCCGTCATACCACTGCTTCATGTCTGAAAATCTCTGCTGCACGCCATAATACTCCATGGCATTTCGGACTTCCTTTTCTGTAAAGCCAAAATGCTCACTATATTGCTTATCTAACACGGAAATAATATTCAGATGATTTAAACCTGTAAAAATGCTCTCCTTTGAAATGCGTAAACACCCTGTAATAACCGCAAACTCCAGATTTTCATTTGTTTTTAAAGCAGACTCCAAAATAGAACGGATAAGCCCTGCCATTGGCCCATAAAACCCGGCAAAATAGGCATTTTCCAAAGGCACATCATACTCATCAATAAGCAGAATCACTTTTTTGCCATAACAGGTTTTCAGGCATGCGGATAAAAACCGCAAAGCGTCCAGATAATCCGCTTCTTCTCCCTGTACATCTCTGATTCGCTCAAATCTTCTTTTTTCTGCCAATGTAAGTTCCGACCTTTGCAATATCCGGTCATGCCTCCTGAATTCCTCTGCAACTGCTTTTTTCATCTGCTCAAGGGAAAGCTCATAGCTGGTCTGTTTCATAGATTTCAAGGAAAGACTGATAACCGGATACTGTGCCATATGCCTTGCATACACTTCTCCGGCTTTGGAAATATTCAGATTTGCAAAAATCTCTTTTGTATCCTCAAATCCCATTTCAAAAAAACTCTGCAACATACTGAGATTCAAGGTTTTTCCAAATCTTCTGGGTCTGATAAACAAATTCACCTTGCCCTTCATATCCAAAAGTTCTTTGATAAATCCTGTTTTATCTATATAGTAATAACCATTTTTTATAATTTCTCTGAAATTATCGATTCCAATCGGCAACGGTCTTTTCATTTTCTCCGCCAGACAAAAACTGCCCGGACTTCTCACTTCCTTTCTGTTGTTATCATAACACAAAAAGCAGTTCGGCACTAGCAAAACCAAACTGCTTTTTTAACTTCTCAGTATAATTTTTTATTTCTCATTTTTCCTCATAAATACCATAGAGCAGCAAAGCGTAATCAGATTCAGAATCAATCCCGGCGCCAAAGTAATCTCCGTAACCCCCAAATAAAAAATCCACTGTAAATTTTCCAAAAACGGAAAGAGAAACGGCACGAACGCACACACTAATCCTACGAGAGAAAGTACCGTGCATTTCACATAAGAACGCTTCTGCGCCTTTTTTCCATATTTACATAAAAGACCGGCAGAGATACAGCCAAAAATAAACCCTATGGAAGAAATTAGGTATCCATTCCAACCTGGTTTTCCTGCTATAAAAACAGAGGTCGGACCATCTGCACCCCCGACGATACTGACAGCCTGCTGTTTGAAAAAACGAAACCACATACTTCCCAGTATTCCTGCCAGTACAATCCCTCCTAAGACGCAAACTATTATCACACTCCAGAAATTTTTACGTTTTGAAGGAGATTTCATTTCCTGATTAAACCGCTCTGCCACTTCTTTGGGAGTCCCCATTTCTGAAAGCACCTGGTCTACAGATTTTCCCTCCATGCTCTTCACCTATCTATTTTATATTCCTAGTCATTTAGTATTACTAAGCATTTATAGTATAACTATAGCAGAAAATCTCAAAATACACAAGCCTAAAAAACAGAGCAGAATCCTTCTCTCTTCCGGATTCTGCTCTATCTCTTTTTTATTTCACAATTCCAATCAGTTCCCTGATATCTTCCACCTTATTTTCCTTCATATACTGCTCCAGCCCTTCCACAATCTCTACCGTTGCGTAGGGATTGGTGAAGTTTGCAGTTCCTACAGACACGGCTGTAGCGCCTGCCATAATGAATTCCAGAGCGTCCTCTGCATTCTGGATACCACCCATACCGATAATGGGAATCTGCACTGCCTGAGCAACCTGATAAACCATACGCACAGCAATGGGTTTCACACAGGGGCCGGATACGCCGCCTGTTTTATTTGCCAGCGCAAAGCATCTTCTTTTTACATCAATTTTCATACCTGTCAGGGTATTAATCAGGGAAACCGCATCTGCGCCGCCTGCTTCCGCTGCCCTTGCAATCTCTGCAATATCGGTTACATTTGGGGTCAGCTTCATAATCACCGGCTGCTTTGCGATTTTCTTAATCTGTGCAGTCAGTTCTTCTACATGCTTCGGGTTCTGGCCGAATGCCAGGAAATTGGCATTTACGTTAGGACAGGAAATATTAATTTCCATCATGTCAATGGGTTCCTCCGCCAGACGTTCTACCACTGCCAGATATTCCTCAGGTGCATGTCCGCACACATTGACAATCACCTTTGTATCAAACTGCTGCAAATAAGGGATATCCCTTTCGCAAAACACCTCAACACCGGGATTCTGCAGACCAATAGCATTCATCATACCGCTGTGTATTTCCGCAATACGGGGAGTGGCGTTTCCTGCCCAAGGCACATTTGCAACGCCCTTTGTCACCACAGCGCCCAGTCTGTTCAAATCCACAAATTCACTGTATTCTGCTCCGGATCCAAAGGTTCCGGAGGCTGTCATAACCGGATTTTTCAACTCCACTCCGGCAATTTTCACCTTCATATTCATTACAGTTCCACCTCCGTACTTAAAAATACAGGGCCGTCCTTACATACCCGCTTATTATGCACATGAGAATGGCTGTCCTTTTCCTTAGACTTGCACACACAGGCCAGACATGCGCCAATGCCGCATGCCATTTTTTCTTCCATGGAAAGGTAGCAAAGAATATTCTTTTCTTCTGCATACTTTTTGATTGCTCTCAGCATGGGAGTCGGACCGCAGGCAAAAATCACGTCTGCCTCCAGGTTGTTTTCCCGGATTGCGTCCATAACATTTCCCTTTGTTCCCACACTGCCATCTTCTGTAGCAACAGTTACTAAACCATATGCTTCAAATTCTTCCTTTAAGAACATATGGCTGTCACGGTAGCCGATCACAGACTGTACCATTTCACTGCCGTTTATTTCATTTAACGCTTTTGCAAGCTGGAGCATTGGAGGAATACCAATACCACCGCCAATGAGGAATGCTTTCTTTCCTTCTAATAATGGAAAACCATTTCCCAATGGTCCTAATACATCAATGGTATCACCTGCTGCCAGAGCAGAAAATTCCTTTGTTCCGGCGCCTGCTACACGGTATACCAGGCGCAGCTCGCCCTTTTCTTTATCAATACCACAAAGACTGATAGGTCTTGGAAGCAGTCTGGATCCGTCTTTAGAATAAAGGGATACAAACTGTCCAGGCACAGCCTGGGCTGCGATCTCACCTGCAGCCAGTCTTAAATCATAAATTCCTTCTGCCAGCTGTACCTGTGAGGTAACAGCAGCTGTCATTTTCAATTTTGCCATGTTGTTTTTCCAACCTTTTTTGTTTCTTGCCTGTTGTTCACAGTAGTGTGCTGATCATTGTATCATGCTTACTACAGTACACTGTTGATGTCAGCAACCATATCCATAACTGCCTGTCTGGATGCTTCTGCAAAATGCTCCGGACCAAACTGTTTGTATTTTTCCTGACGATAAGCTGCAATAATTCCTCTGGAAGAGTTTACGATCGCACCTAAACCATCTTCATTAAAGCAGTGCTTTAAGTCTGCTGCAGTACCACCCTGTGCTCCATATCCTGGTACCAGGAAATAGGTATGCGGCATCAGCTTTCTTAAGATCTTGCTCATTTCCGGATAAGTAGCACCTACTACTGCGCCTACGTTACTGTAAGCTCCGTCCATGGACATGTTGCCCCACTCTACTACCTTTTCAGCTACTAATTCGTAAAGAGGACGGCCATCGATCAGTCTGTCCTGGAACTCGCCGCTGGATGGATTGGAAGTCTTTACCAGAACAAAGATCCCCTTATCATTTGCATTACATGCTTCTACGAAAGGCTTTACGCCGTCTGTTCCAAGGTATGGATTTACAGTCAGGATATCAGTATCAAAACCGCTGTAAGATTTAGAACCCACCTGTACTTTGCCCAGATGTCCGGTTGCATATGCAGCGGAAGTAGAGCCGATATCGCCTCTCTTTGCATCACCGATGACTACCAGACCCTTTTCCTGGCAGTAATCTACGGTTTTCTTATAAACTACTAATCCCTCAATGCCAAACTGCTCGTACATAGCGATCTGTGGCTTTACTGCCGGGATCAGATCATAGGTATTATCAATAATCTCTTTATTATACTGCCAGATAGCTTCTGCAGCTCCCTCTAAGGTCTCTCCATAAGCATCAAATGCCCTTTTTACAATGTGCTCTGGCACATAGGAAAGCATTGGGTCTAAGCCTACGCAGATTGGAGCCTTTGTCTTCTGGATTTTTTCGATTAACTGACTGATCATAACGTCCTCCTTGGTTTTATCATCCTCCGCGCTTTTACACAGCCCGGAAACTCTTTCCCCATTCTATCATATAAAAGACCTCGTTTCAAGGAAGGATGTCTCGTGAATCGAAAAATTATACAAAAACAGCCGGAGGTCACGCGGTATAGCTTTTAAGAATTTTTCGATTATGCTCTCAACAGAACAAAAAGATAAACAGAATTTATTTTTACACAACAAAAAAGCGCGAGACGGGATTCGAACCCGCGGCCCCCACCTTGGCAAGGT
>ENA-ORTP01001637-ORTP01001637.1-human-gut-metagenome-genome-assembly--contig:-NODE-1637-length-21677-cov-3.188743_pt1 | contig 21677 bp, 17 predicted proteins | sample MGYA00241913_ERZ509190 | MGnify/ENA primary metagenome ERZ509190 (study PRJEB26280, sample SAMEA2338839) | human gut metagenome | biome: human gut; feature: human-associated habitat; material: faeces...
GCTTAACAGCTGCCGGACGTTTTTCAGCGGCGATGTTCCACGTGGAACATCGCCGTTCCGCTCATTTTTTTCGGACGGCTCGCATGAAGCATCTCGCGTCAAGCCCCTTTCTTCAGACTGACCTCCGGCTCGCGGGGGATGCTGAACAGTGGGATGAAACGGTCCCAGCCGGTGATCGTCAGGACCAGCATCGAGACCACGGCGACCCAGGCGAAATAGTTGTGCGTGATCACGCCCATCACCGTCAGCGTGTCGGCCGCCAGCGGATACACCGACGTGGCGATGCCCATGAAGAAGCCCATGTAGGCGTGCCACGGGATCAGCTGCGACCCGAGCACGGCCATGGCGTCGGCATACGTGGCGTTGCGCAGCGCCAGACGGTACATGGCCTTTTCGTCGCCCCGCACCGATTTCTCCGTGAGGTTCTTGATGATCGGGCTGATCGTGACGATCTGCGCCATCTCGTCGGCCATCGCCGCGTTGCCGATCAGGCACAGCAGCGCGTTGCAGAACATCAGCTGGCGCACTTTGGAGACGACCTTCAAGATCATCGCGGCGATCGAATCGAACGCGTTCATCTTGCGCATGACGCCGCCGAAGGCGCCGACCCAGAGCATCATGGCGATCGACCAGCCGCCCGCGGCCGACGCGCCGTCGTAAACCAGCTGGAGAAACTTGTTGATGTCGGTCACCGTGCCGGCCACCCAGCCGAGAAGCCCTGAGAAGAGAATGCCCGCGCCGAGGCAGATCAGCGTGCTGACGTTGCGGACGGCAAGAAGAAGCACGACCAGCAGCGGGATCACCATGTAATAGGGCACACCCGCCTGCACTTGTTTCAGCAGCGTCACCGCCGCGGGCCGTTTATCGGCCAGGACCGTCCACACGCCCTCGGGGATCTGCTGGATCGCCACGGCCGCCGAACCTTCCGTATCGGGCAGCCCCATCGCCACGGCCGCAAAATAGAAGATCACGGCGCTGACGAGCAGGCAGAGCCCCGACCACACGCCCTGATAGCGCATGCGGTCGACCAGCTGCACGTTCTGCATGCCGCAGCTGACCACCGTCGTGTCGGAGATCAGGCCGATGTTGTCGCCGAAGCACGAACCGCCGGCGATCGCGGCGAACGTCAGCACCACGCTGCCGCCGACGATGTGGTTCAGCCACAGGAAGATCGGCGCGCAGGCCGCGATCGTGCCCCACGACGTGCCCGTGGCCACGGACAGCACGCAGGTGACGAGGAACCCCACCACGGCCACCAGCTTGGCCGTCAGTCCCAGCGACAGCGCCAGATTGATGATCGCGGCCGCCACGCCCGTGGCCATGAAACACTCGGCCACGGCGTAGGCCGCTTCCAAAATCAGGAACACGATCAGGAAGTTCTTCAGGTTGTCCAGCGCCGCGTCAAGCAGCTCGTTGAACTTGTAATGGTCCGTAACCATCGCCACGAGGCAGGCGCAGATAAAGGAGATCGGCGACGCCAGCAGGATGTCCATGCCGGAAAGCATCAGTCCGGCCATAACGCAGATCGGCAGCAGCTTTACCAGTGCGATCATACAAAAAACCTCCCTCTAGAATTCTTCCGCGGTTCCCGAAAAGAAATGAGATCCCTCCGGTAAAATCTCTCCCCCCTTCGCTCAACCTGCTCCCCCTTTTCTCTTCTCGTGCGGAGATATTTTACGGATATTATTTTATCTACGATTTTAAAATTATGCAATACAAAATCTTAGAACTCAGGAAAACCGGACATGCCGATGCCAGACACTCTCTTCAATCCGGCGTTTTCCCTGTTGGCGAGCAGCCACAACGAACGCTTCCGCCTTTCCAAATAAATCTTTTAAAACACCCGCCGCCCTTCAAAAAACGTCGCTTGGTTTTTCACCTTGCACAAATCTTCAGGAGCAAGTTCGAATACGTTCCTGTCGGCTACCGCGATGTCGGCGCGGGCACCGGGAACGAGCATTCCGGACGTGCCGTCCTTCACCCCAAGGGCCTTCCACGGGTTCGTCGTGTACAACGCCAGCGCCTCGTCACGCGTCAGCTTTTGGCCGGCATCTTGACCCTCCAGCATCGCACCGTCGAGGCCGCGATGCGTCGCCGCGATCCCCATGCCGTACCACGGATTCGGATCATCGCACGGAGCGTCGCTCGATCCCGTCAGCAGCACGCCCGCGTCAGCAAGCCGGCGAAGTTGATACGCCCGACGATACAAGCGTCCGCCAAGGCGCAAAGGCGCCATGTTGCGGTCATCCCACATCTGGATGGGCTGAAGATCGACGACGATCCCCGCGCGGGCAATGCGTTCGGGCATTCCCTCGGGCAGCACGATCGCATGATTCAGGCGGTATGAAAACGTCGGCCGGCCAAGCTCTCTCTGAACGGCCTCCATGCAGCGAACCACCTGTTCGTTCGCCGCGTCGCCGATCGCGTGAACCTGCACCTGAATACGCCGCTTCTGCGCGGCGCGAAGTTTTTCCATCAACTTCTCATCAGTGTACAGCAGACGGCCGCATTCGTCGTCTTTGTCGGAATACGGCTCATTCAGGGCGGCCGTGCGGGCTCCCAGGGATCCGTCGGCAAAGAGTTTGAGGCCGGCGTAGGCGATGTGCCCGCCGTTCAGACCGGCTCCGGAACGAATCGCAAAATTCGGCAGCTCGTCGTGGTAGAGGAACACGCGCATCGGCAACGCGCCTCTTTCATCAAGATCCTGGAGGATGTCGGGCCTCTCGCCCAGGGCGTAGGACGGCGCGTCGCAGGCGTGCAGCGCCACGATCCCCATCGACGACAGTTTTTTCAGCGCTCTTTCGGAGAAAGACATCAGCGCTTCGTTCGTCTCGTACTGAGCTTCAACGGCTTTGATCATCGCGTCGGCGCCGCTGTCGAACAAGCGTCCCGTCGGCAGTCCGTCCGCGCCGCGTTCGATCTCCGGATCATGCGAATCCCACAGGCCCGAAAGTTCAAACGCTTTCGTGTTCGCGACGTGAAAATGAGCCCCGTAATGGCTCACGAGCAACGGCGTCTCCGGCGCAACGCCGTCGAGCTGAAGACGACTCGGGACGGCCGGACGCTTCCAATTCAGCTCAATGAAGTTGACGCAGCGAATCCACTGCCCGGGTGCCGCGTCTTTTACCTGCGCCCGGAGAAATTCGAGCAGTTCCTCAAGCGAGTTCGCGGTGCCGCAATCCGGATACATACCGGCGCGGGCGTAAGCTCCAAAATGAATATGAGAATCGGTGAATCCGGGCGTCACCAGGCAACTGCCAAAATCCCAGACGTCTTCGTCTTTTGCCGGAGCGACGAAAGATCGCGCTCCTACCTGAACGATTCTGTCATCAACGACGCGCAGGGCTTCCGCGCGAGGATTCCGCGGATCGCCGGTCCATATGGTTCCCGTCACGACACATGATTTCGACATGATACCGCCTCCTTAACGAGGTCAAATTTTTCAGCTGCACCGGAGCCACGTAAAAGGCGGCCGGAATCTGTCATACTGATTTTCAACTAAAGGCATCATTGATTATGCCGCGCCGGCACGCGATTTCATGTAGTTTTCAACGTGCCTTCGGCGCTATAACAAGGGCGAAGAACCTGTGCTTTTTTAACGAAAACTCGTATGAGTCACTAACCAACCGTTTATCAGCCGCACCCGCGCCGTTAGGCGTCGCATAACTCACCCGGCGAAAGCGGTTGAAAACTTTTGGCTTCAGATGCCTGCTATTTCCGTGCAGCCGCAAGACACTCATTGTAGTACGCGACGAAGTGCTCCATGCCGGAACGGATCGCGTCGATACCGACCGTATAGGCAATTCTCACGTGGTTTTTGATGCCGAAGGAATCGCCTGGGACTACGGCGACTCCGTATTTGTTCATCAAGCCCATCGCGAAATCAAGCGGTTTCATGTTCAGTTTTTCGATGGACGGCAGAACGTAGAACGCGCCTTCCGGCGACGGGAAATCCGCTCCGGGGCATTTTTTCAACGCTTCAACGACGACGTTGCGACGTTCCTTGAATTTTGCCACCTTCTCCTGCGTAAAAGTTTTGCAGTCTCTGAACGCGGCAGCCGCACCGATCTGACCGAACGCGCACGCGCAGCTTGTAGTCATCAGATGAGCCTTGGCAAGCATCGGAACCACGGCACGCGGAACATAGGCATAGCCAATGCGCCAGCCCGTCATGGCGAACGTCTTGGACGAAGAGCTGACGATGATCGTCTGGTCGGCGATCTCCGGATAATCGAGCGGCGAAACATGCTTTTTGCCATAGATAATCTCGGAGTAGCACTCGTCGGCAACCAACCAAATGTTCTTCCCTTTGACGAACCCGACAAGTTTGTCCATGTCTTCGCGGCTCACAACGCAACCGGAGGGGTTATTCGGCGTGTTAAGGAGAATCATGCGGGTCTTGTCGGTCACCGCGGCTTTCAGTTTCTCCATGTCGATGCCGTAGTACTCGCCGAGTTTCGCCGGCACCTCGACCGGCACCGCGCCGGCGAACAGAGCCTCTTCGCGATACGCAAGGTAGCACGGCGTGAAGAGAGCAATCTCGTCGCCGATATCGAGCAACGCAAGCATTAGAGTCATCAACGCCTCTTCCGCGCCGCAGGTTACAACAAGATTATTCGGATCCAACGTGTAACCTTTGCGAGCTTCATGTTCGGAAATTGCGGTGCGGAGCTCCTCGATGCCATACATCGAAGTGTAATGTGTTTTGTTCTCGTCGAGGGCGCGCTTGCAAGCTTCCTTTGCCTCTTCGGGAGAGTCGAAGTCGGGCTCGCCGATTTCAAAGTGAAACGTCTTCATGCCTTTTTTCTCGAGTTTATTGCAGGCATCGGCGATGTCGCGAATGCCTCCTCCAAACGAACACTGAGAGATACGGCGCGTCTTTTCGTGCAGAGCGATCATGGGAATCTCCTCTCTTTCTTTTCGGTGTCATTCCAGTACCATTTCTCACTTATAAGACACCCAACGCCCCATTGCCTTGCGATAACCTTCCTTGATTGTCTCATACTGGTTTTCAATAAAAAAGCGTCATTGAAAAAATCGGCATAAAACTTTACTCCGCATCGACAACGGAATCTTCGCGACGATATGTCCTTTTGCTGGAGATAGCGCCCGTTCTCCACTGGAACAGCCCCGCAAAACCCCAGATTACGGCGATCAATGGGCACAGCCAGTTGAATAAAGCATAAGGGAGGTAAGAGAAACTGTTCACGCCGATAGCCGCTGTCGCGAACGCTCCGCACAGATTCCAGGGGATCAGCAACGACGTGACCGTGCCGGAATCTTCCAAGGTCCGCGACAGGCACTGCGGAAGCAAATCGTGCTTTCTGTAGGCCGGCATCATCAGTTTGCCGCCGAGAATGATCGTCATGTACTGGCTCGCCGTGATCAAGTTCAGAAAAATTTCCAGACAGACAGTCGTTGCGACCAGGCGGCCGACCGTTTTCGTAAAAGAATGCATCTTTTCAAGAAGCACGTCGAGGACCCCGCACTTTTCAAGGATGCCGCCGTAAACCATGACAAGCGTGCTCAGTCCGCAGTTGTAGTTCATCGAGAAGATGCCGCCGCGCGTCAACAGCTTGTCGATCTGCTCCACTCCGGTATTCGAAACAAATCCCTGCTCCATGATCGTCAGGATCGACGGAATACTCTGGCCTTGCATTACGACAGCGAGCAACGCCGCCATAAGCATCGAAATCAACAGCGTAGGGAACGCGGGGAAGCGTTTCAACGCGAGGAGCAGAACGATAAGGGCGGGAATCAACGTTAAAAAGTTCATCCTGAAAAGCCCATGGAGCGACGTCATGATGTTCAGTACAGTTGCCTCATCCGTCGTCCCGCTGGTTTGAAAGCCCAAAATGGCAAAACCGGCCAGAGCTAATACTATTGCCGGGCCGCCTGTATATAACATCGCGCGAATATGATCGAACAAATCCGCCTCGGCAACAGCCGGAGCAATATTCGTCGTGTCGGACAACGGCGACATTTTATCGCCAAACGCCGCTCCCGAGACGACAGCTCCCGCCGTCATTGCCGGATTCACGTTCAATCCAACGCCGACCCCCATCAGCGCGACGCCCACGGTGCCGATCGTAGACCACGAACTGCCGGAAGCCATTGATACCACCATACAAGCCAAGCAGGCTGTCACCAAAAAGTATTTCGGATCAATCAGCCGCAATCCCCAGTAAATGATCATCGGCACCGTTCCACCGGCGATCCATGCCCCGATCAACGCGCCGATGCAATACAGCAGGACCAGAGTCGGAATAAGAAGCTTGCCGCCATATATGATGGCCGCCTCAAGTTTTTTGTAGGAACAACCGTCAAACGCAAGAAGCAGCATGCTGAACCCCATGCTGACCATCATTGTGATATGCAGCTGCACTCCGGTGACAAAGATCGCGCTGCACATGGAACAAATCAGAAACGCGACAATGACGAAAGACACCCACGTTTTGGGCCTGAAATAAGTTGACGCTTCCTCGTTAAATACGCTTTCAGAGTTCTGGTCCGCCATTAAAACTCCCCCCTCTTATGCAGTACGGTTTCTGTTTTGCAAAAAATCCCTCAGACCGGGCTGAGAACGCACCGGCCATCGTCGGGGGTTCAGGATCTAAGGGATCTTTTACATTGTCACGCGAATATTATCTTACGAATACAGCCCCGCCGTCTCGCCGCCGTCGATGCGGATGTCGGCGCCGGTGATGTATTGGGCGTCGTCGCTGGCGAGGAAGGCGTAAAGCGCGCCGATCTCCTCGGGCGTAGCGTGGCGCTTCATGGGGATGCCTTCGTTGACCTTGGCCAGCATCTCGTCGGTGTACTCGGCGCGCTGCATGGGCGTGAGCACGTAACCGGGGCACACGCAGTTGACGCGCACGACGGGGGCCAGTTCGAGCGCCAGCGTCTTGGTGAGCAGGATCACGCCGGCCTTGGAGGCGTTGTAATCGGCGTACCAGCGGTGGCCTTCGGTGCCGTTGCTGGAGGCGGTCATGAGAATGACGCCGCCGCCCTGCGCCTTCATGCGGCGCCCCGCCTCTTTGGCGCAGAGGAACATGCCGCCCAGGTTTATGTCCATCACTTTTTTCCACTGCGCGTAGGGGATGTCGAGCGCGTCGCTGCGGATGGAGATGCCGGCGTTGGAGATCAGCACGTCGATGCCGCCCAGCAGGCGGTCCATTTCCGCGAAAGCCTGCTTCACGTTCTCCTCGTCGGAGACGTCGGCCGCGGAAAATCCGGCGAACTCGGGATGCTCCTTCTGCGTCGCCTCGAGGGCTTTTTTGTTGTAATCGACGATGAAAACCTTCGCGCCTTCCGCGGCGAAACGGCAGGCCGTCGCCAGTCCGATGCCGCTGGCCGCGCCGGTGACCATCACGCGCTTGCCTCTCAGCTCTTCATAACGTGCCATAAAAAGACCTCCTCAAAAAATGTTCCCGTTCGGGCGCTTCGCCCGAACTTTTTTATTCTACGGCAAAACGTCGGAAATATCTTAGCACTCCACGCGGCACATCTGGCGGCGGTCGTAGCCTGTCACCACGGCGGCGTAGCCGGCGAACCGGCGGTCGAGTTCCGGGTCGCCGGTGTCCACGAGCAGGGGCTTGGGGAATAGGCCGATCAGCTTGGCCGGCGTGGCGACGACCGTCACGTTCTCCACGCCGACGCGGCGCAGCACGGCGGGGCTGAGCTGCTGGTTGCCGCGGCCGAAGATGTGTCCCTGCCCGCCGATGACGGTGACGATCAGCGTGGTGTTGCCCGGCTCGACCAGGTCGAGAAGCTGGCGCTCCGTCAGGTCGGCGCCGATCAGGCGGCGGTCTTTGACGGCGTCGACGCCCAGCAGCGTGCCGGGCAGCTTCAGCTCGTCCATGATCGCCTGGGTGGTCGTGCCCGAGCCGACCAGATACAGGCGGCCGGGGGCCATGTGCTCCGCGACCCACACGGCGATGGCGGAGCGGTCGCAGGCGTCGGAGTTCGCGCCGCCGGATTTGCGATCCTGAAGGCAGCCGCGATCGAGCGGCACTTTCAGATAGCCGTAGAGGCGGGCGCTGACCGTGCCGCGGCGGAAAGCTTCTTCGTCGATGTCCATCACTTCGGCGTCGGTCAGCTCCTTCACGCCGCCGGAGGCGAATTTGCGCAGCAGCTGGCCGGCGCGCACAGGTGTGACGCCGTACACCGCCGAATGGATTTTGACGCCCGCCGGCACGCCGGTCACGGGAATTTCCGCCCCGTCCAGCGCGGCGCAGATATCGCGGGCCGTGCCGTCACCGCCGGCGAAGAAGATCAGTTCCGCGCCGGCGGCCGCCATAACCTTGACGGCCGCGCGCGTGTCGGCGGCGCGGCTTTCGCCCGAAGGCCGCCAGATGACTTCGTAGGGAAGCCGTCGATCTTTCAAAAGCGTTTCTCCCATTGCGCCGCCGCAGGCGAGAAATCGCACGCCCGCCGGCAGCGGCAGCGCGGCGTCGAGCGCCTGAGCCATGCGCTCCGCGGCGCGGGGCACGGCGCCGAGGGAGCGGGCGCAGCGGAGTGTTTCCACCCCGTCGGTGCCCTTCAGCGCCACGGGACCGCCCATTCCCGCCACGGGATTGACGAAAAAGCCGATCTTCATCTACTTCTTTTTCGGCTGGAAGTAGCCCGCGTACTTCTGCTTATAATTGCGCCACGACAGCGCCCACTTGGCGGGGTCGTCGAAATAGTCGTGGCTGATGTGGTGCACGGTGCTGTTCAGCGGCGCTTCGCGGATGACCTCGGGCCGCTCGTAGCACTCGCGCGCGATGGAAGCGAGGATATCGCAGTATCTGTCGAGGTCGGCCTTTGAATACGACTCGCTCGGTTCGATCGTGAACGGTTCGGGGATCACCCACGGCTCGTGGCTCGACCAGTAATGCGTGCCGTAATCGGGGATGCGGCGCGAGAAGTCGGCAGTGCCGAAGCCCGTGTCCTTCTTGAGCCGTTCCCAGCTGTAACGGGCCTGTTCGATGCGCGGTTTGTGATTGGGAAAACTGATCGACGCGCCCTTGATGGCGAGGATTTTTTTCATGCAGTAGTTGTTGTTGAGGATCGCCACCCTGCTCACCTCGCGCAGTCCTTCCGCCCCCAGACTCATGATCCACGCGTAGGCGCGCACCGCCACGGGCGCGACGCCCCAGAAGGACTTGACCTTGCCGCAGCTGCGGGGCAGGTCGAAATCGAGAAAATAGCCTTTCTCCTCGTTGCGTTCGACCAGCGGCGCGGGCAAATAATCGCGCAGCTCTTTGCGGCAGGTCACCATGCCGACGGCTGGGCCGCCGCAGCCGTGCGGCGACGAGAAGGTCTTGTGCAGGTTGAAGAACGACATGTCGAAGTCGGCCTCGACGGTGCGCGTGATGCCGAGCAGGCCGTTGGCGTTGGCCTGGTCGTAGCAGCAGATCGCGCCCGCTTCGTGGGCCAGCCGCGTGAACTCGCGGATGCGGCGGTTGAAGATGCCCGTATCCTCAGGGTTGGTCATGAAGATGGCGGCGACTTTGTTGTTTTTCAGCGTCGCCTTGAAAGCTTCGATGTCGGGCAGCTCCTCGGCGTCGGGAGGCAGCACGACGGCTTTGTAGCCCTTGACGATCGGGCACGCCGCGTCGGCAGGATGCGAGAAGAACGTGGTGACGACGGTGTCGCGGTCGCTTTCGCCCTTGGCTTCCCAGTAGGCGCGCACCACCGACGCCATGGCGAGGATGCCGTGGGCGCCGCCGCCGGGCTGGATGCTGAAGCAGTCGAGGCCGGAAATTTCCCTGAACAGCTCGCCCAGACGCCAGATGATTTCGAGAATGCCCTGCGCCGTGCCGTCGGGCTGCAGCGGGTGCATGTCGGCCACCTTGGGACAGCCGGCGAGGCGGTCGTTCACCTTGGGGCTGTACTTCATCGTGCAGGTGCCCTGGCCGATGTCGATGTTGCTGTCCACGCCGAGGTTTTCCTGGGCCAGATGGTTGTAATGGCGAGCCAGCTGCGGCTGGCCGATCTCCGGCAGGTCGGGCGCGTTTTCGCGCCTCATATTTTCGGGCAGGCTGGAAACGCCGTCGCCCACTTCGGCCGCGACGGCCGGCGAAACTTCCGGGACCAGCACGCCGCGCTCGCCCTTGACGCTCAGTTCGTAAATGATCGGCTCGTTCCAGCTCGCCTGATGGAAACGGTCAAGTCGGGTGTCTCTTTTATCCGCGATTTTATCCATAACGATCCTTCCTTTCCGTCCTTCAGGCGAGAATTTCGGAGAGCGCTTCGACCAGCGCGTCCACGTCGTCTTCGCCGGTGCGCTCGGTGACGCACAGCAGCGCGCACTGTCCCAGCTCGGGGAAGTCGCGGCTCAAATCGAAGCCGCCGAGAATATTCTTTTTCAAAAGCGCCGCGTTGACCTCGGCGACCGTTTTGTTCTCGAAGCGCACGACGAACTCCTGGAACGTCGCGCCGCTCAGCGGGCAGACCGTCAGCCCCTTCACGGCGCTCAGGCGCTTGCGCAACAGCAGGGCGCGCTGCAAAATGGTCTTCCCCAGTTCCTGCATGCCCTTCGGCCCAAGGCTGGCGAGGTACACCGCCGCGCCGATGCTCCACAGCGCCGCGTGCGTGCCGACGAATTCCTTGGCGCGGTCGCGGACGGCGAACGAGGTGCGCTCCCACATCACGTCACCGAAGCCCCATTCGCCGTGGCTCGTCGGGGCCAGGCCGAACAGGCGCGAAGGATACTCGCGCACGATCTCGGGCCGGTCCCTGGCGGCCATGTAGCCGCCCACGCCGCCGCCGTAGTTCATGTGGATGCCCAGCGCTTGAATGTCGCCGCAGGCAAGGTCGGCTCCGTACTGGAACGGCGGCTTCATCACGCCCAGCGTCGAGGGTTCGGCGTAAACGACGAACAGCGCCCCGGCCGCGTGCGCCAGATCGGCGATCCGAGACGCCTCTTCCTCGACGATGCCGAAGAAGTTGGGATTCATCGCCATTACCGCCGCGGTTTTATCGCTCAGTTTCGCCTCGAGATCGTTCAGATCGAGACGGCCGGTCGTGCGGTCGTAGGCGACGGAGGTCGCCTTCACGTCGGGATGCAGATACGTCTTCACGGCGCGCGCCACGTCGGGATTCAGCGTCGAGGGGATCAGCACCTCGTCGCGCTTCGTCACGCGCGTCGCCATGCGCAGCGCCGTGCCCGCGGCCTGCGAACCGTCGTAATTGGGCACGTTGACCACGTCGCAGTCCAACAGCTCGGCCATCATGCTCTCGTACTCGAAACAGGCCTGGAAGCGTCCGTGATCCTCGTACGGCTCGCCGGCGTAGGCCGAAAGGAACTCGGAGCGGTTGATCACCTCGTCCACCAGCGCTGGAACATAGCGGTTATAACAGCCCGCGCCGAGGAAGCAGGTCATTTCGCTGGCCGTCTTGTCCTTGTTCAGAATTCCCGAGACATGGCGGACAAGATCGCACTCCGCCGCGTAAGGCTGCGGAAGTTTGAGCGGCTCCTTCATGAGCAGCTCCCGGGGAATGTTCTGCCCGATCAGCTCGTCGATGGATTCCGCCCCAATGAACTTGAGCATCTCCGCCTGAACGGCCGGATCGGAGTTGGGAATGTAGGGATAATTCCTTTTCGACATCGTAAAACCTCCTTGAAAAATCACGCGCCGCGCGCTAGGCGATGCCGCCGCCGTCGACGACCAGCGCCGAACCCGTGACCCACGGCGACATGCCGCTGCACAGGAAGAACACGCACATGGCCACGTCCTCCGGCGTGCCCAGCCGGGCGATCGGGCGCGCCGCGCACGACGCCTTGAACGCCGAGTCGTACGTGCCGCCCAGCTGCTCGCATTCGCTTTTGAGCATCGGCGTGTCGCTGTCGCCCGGACAGACGCAGTTGACGTTGATATTATGCGGGCCGCAGTCGATCGCCAGCGCGCGGGTCATGTTCCACACGCCGCCCTTGGACGCGCAGTACGCCACGGCTTGGTCGCCGCCCTTGAGCGCCCAGCCCGAACCGATGTTGACGATCTTGCCGTGCCCCTGCTTCTTCATGTAGGGCACCACATTGTGGCACATCAGGTAAACGCTTTTCAGCGTCACGTTCAGCACCAGATCCCAGTCTTTTTCTTCGAGATCTTCCACCGTGCGGCGGCGGGTCGCTCCCGCGCAGTTGACCAGACAGTCGATGCCGCCCCAGCGCTGGAACGCCGCTTCGGCCGCCGCGGCGCAGTCGGCCTGACTGGTGACGTTGCAGCGCATGAACGCCGCGTCGCCGCCGCCGGCCCTGATTTCCGCAGCCACTTCCTCGCCGCCCTTTTCGTTGATGTCCAGCAGCAGCACCTTCACGCCCGCGTCGGCGAAGAAGCGGGCGATACTCGCCCCCCGCCCCGACGCGGCTCCCGTGATGACGGCGTTTTTGCCCCTCATGCCGCACAATTCGTTTAAATCCAACATGACGACGCCTCCCTGTCATAAAAACCCGTATACAAAAAAGCGACCGACGCGAACAGGGGGCAAAAGTTTTTTGCCCGCCCGTCATTCATCGCTCGCCGTCTGCCGCGTTTTTTCAAGAGCACAAAACGAAAAACGCCCATCAGAATTGCGAGGCGATGCTCTCACGCTTGTTTGTATACAATCTATTTGAAAAGAATATTACGACAAGGGCGCTTATTTGTCAAGGGAATTTTGCCGCCGAAATTGAATCAACGCCGCCCGCTCGCCCAAATTCATCCGACACGACGTTGTCAAAAGCCGCCGTTCTCGTTATCGAGAAACGCGCACCGAAAATCCAGTATACAAAAATTCCGCGGCGTATGAGAAAAGCCGCGGAATTTTTTACGCGCCAGACGGGCGCCTGTTAGAGCCGTTCAATCACTTTGATCCACAATACAGGAGGATGTCAATCCCTCAGTTTCGCCGCAGCGCGTTTACTTTGCGGGCGTTCTGTTCACGCGAATTGTCTTGCTGATGGTGCGGCCGCGGCCGCCACGCTCGGTATGGAGCACGGTGATCCACCCGGCCAGCGCCAGCTCGTTCAGCGCCCGCGCCAGCTTGTCGGCGCGCACTCTCATTTTTCCGGCCAGCTCGTCGATGACGATGACGCCGCCGCTGCGGGCGGCCTGGCAGCTCAGCATGACGAGCCAGTCGAATTTGTTCATCACGCCGGGTTTCATGGCCTGGTACCAGTCCCACACGGCATCCTGTCCCGAAAGCGCCTCGACCGTCGGCGCTGCGGCGGCTGGAACGGATTCGGCCGGTTCCGCGGCGACGGGCGAGGGTTCTTCTTCGAGCGATGGGCTCTCAGCCGCCGCGGGGGGCGTTTCCGGTCGCTGATTGAAGGCCGCGAAGCTCTGCAGCGCTTCCGCGACGTTTTTGTCCAGTTTGAAGGAATCTTTTTCCATATCACGGCACCGCCTTTCCGTTGTCAGTCCCGCAGCGAAAGCGTCTGCCGGGCCAGTTCGCCGAAGACCGCCAGCGCTTCCTTTTCTTTCGCCTCGAGCCCCTCGACGCCGAGGAAGCGGTTATAGCAGTCGGCTACGGCCGCGCGGCGCGGCACTTCGTACAGCGGGATGCCGCTTTTGGCCAGCTGCTCGGTCACCGCCGCGAGGATTTCGCGGTCGAGGCGCTGGCGTCGGTCGCAGCGGGAGAAGATGACGCCGCAGATGCGCAGGCCGGGGTTGCGGTGTTTGTACTCCGCCAGCGTCGCGGAAAAATGCGGCAGGGTTTTGAGACACTGGCGGCTCGGGTCGATCGGCAGCAGCACGTCGCTGGCGGCCAGCAGCGCGTTCTTCAACGCCAGCGTCGCCGAAGGCGGCGTGTCGATCAGCACCAGCTGATATTCCCGCGCGGCGCGGTCGAGAAAGCGCGCCAGTCGGTCTTCCAGCGCGCCCTCCGCCGCCGGCAGGACGTCGGCCGCGGAAGGGTGGGCCGGCAGGATGTCGACGCTGGCATAGCGGGTGGAGCGGATCAGCAGCTCGGGATTGCCGGCATAGGGCTGGGGGTCCAGCAGGGCGCGCAGGCTGAGGTCGGCGGGAACGTCCTCGGCGCGCAGGAAGAAATCGGTCGCCGAGCCCTGCGGATCGGTGTCGACGACCAGCAGGCGCCCGTCGCGTTTTTCTTCGTCCCAAATTTTCTGGATCGCCGTGGCGATGAAACAGGTGATCGTCGTCTTGCCGACGCCGCCCTTGAGCATGGAAACCGCCACGCGCTTCTGCGCGGCGCGGGCGGCGTTTCGAGTCCCGCCGTCCGCCGCGTTTTTTTCGTCCGCAGCCGCTCCCGCCTGGACGGGAACGTCTTCCGCCGCCGCAGACTCTTCCGCTTCCGCCGCTTCGACCGCCGCGGGAACGGACGGCTCGTAATCGAATTCGACCACTTCCAGCCGCTGCGGGACGATGTCGCCCATCTGCGCGGCCCAGCCTGACCACTGCTCCACTTCCTCGCGCTCTTCATCGCTGAGGGGGATCTCCTCTTCGGCTTCGGGAAGCGGCTGAGGCGGCAGCGGCGCGGGAGGCGGCGGGAGATTTCTGATCCGCACCAGTCCTATGGATTTCAAGATGCTGTCCAGAATGGTCATGTTCTCACCGTCCAATCGATGGATGCTTATGTTCACATTATAATGCATGGGCGCAAGAATAAAAAAGTTCGCCGCGAAGTTCCTTCACAAAAAGGATTTCGCACGGAACGCGGCATCGCCGCTTCCGCCTACCATACTCCATATCGGCGGCGCTGTCAAAAGGCGCGCGGGGCAAAACTTCGAGCTCGCTTCAGCTTGACAGCTTCCCCTATAATGGATTCGGAAAGGTGTCATATCATGAAAGGGATGATTTTTATGCGCAAGGATTTCGGCAAGCAAACGATCGTCACGCCGCTGCCCGTGCTTATCATCGCGACCTACGGCGACGACGGGCGCCCCGACGCCATGAACGCCGCCTGGGGCGGACAGGTTGACAACGACATGGTCCACGTCGAGTTGGACAACTCACATCTGACCACCGACAACATCAAACGGAGAAAAGCTTTCACGGTCAGTTTCGCCGACCGCAAAAACCTCGTCATGGCCGATTATTTCGGCCTCGTCTCCGGCCGTAAGGAAGACAAGATCGCCCAAACGGGAGCGCATGTGGAAAAAAGCGCTCACGTGGACGCGCCCGTCATCACCGACTTTCCGTTGACGCTGGAGTGCCGGCTCATCAGCGTCAGCGAGGAGTTCGGCGGCACCCGCGTGGTCGGCGAGGTGGTCAACATGAGCGCCGACGAGTCGATCCTCGACGAAAAAGGGCACGTCGATCTGGGCAAGGGCGAGTTCCTCTGCTACGATCCCGCCGCTTTCGCGTACCGCGTCATCGGCGAGCGCGCCGGCGCCGCCTTCAAAGACGGTCACAAGATCGGCGCCTGATTCGTTCCGGCGTGACGGGACGCGGAACGTTTTACGCCGAGCCGGCCGCCGCGTCGGAACGTGCCGTTTCATAAGAGATCAAGAGAATTTATTCATGAATCGCCGCGAGCGAGAATCCCTATAGGGAATCCGTCCGCGGCGATTCGTTTTTTTCGAAAAAAGTTTTATTCGTCGTCGGGCGTCCAGTAACGCAGAACCCGCCCCGCGCGCTCGCCGGTCGTTTTGCCGCGGCAGGCGCCGAGGCGGCCGTCGACCCATACGGCTTCGATGCCGACAGGCGGCGTCATGGGGCGTTCGTACGTGCCGCGGTCGGCGACCGTCTCCGGATCGAAGAGCACCAGGTCCGCGTCCATGCCGGGACGAAGGATCCCCTTGCCGCTCAGGCCGAGGCGCGCCGCGGGCAGCGACGTCATCTTGCGCACGGCCTCTTCCATGGAGAAGAGCTTCAGCTCGCGCGCGTAACGTCCGAGAACGCGCGGGAACGTGCCGCTGTATCGCGGATGCACGAACTCTTCCGGCGCGGCGACCGCGCCGTCCGAGCCGATCATCACCAGCGGATCGGCGATCACGTTGCGGACGTCCTGTTCCGTCATCGTGAAGTAAACGCCGTGATCGGCGCCCTGATTGCGGAGGATCACTTCGAGCAGCGCGTCGAGCGGATCGGTCCCCATCTTCCGGGCAGCGTCTTCGAGGTTCATGCCGCGGTATTCGGGCGCGAGCGGAAGCTCGCCGAGCACGATCCCCTTCGCGCCGCCGCCGTGCTCCATCGTCTTGCGCCAGCGTTCCGAGTCCGCCATTTCGTCGTGCAGCGCCCGCCGCGCCTCGGGATCCGAAAGAAGCTTCACGATGCCGGCGACGCCGCCCGAATGCACCCATTTGGGCATCAGCGAGCGCAGATTGGAACTGGCCGCCGTGTAAGGGTACTGGTCCACGGTGACGTCCAGCCCCTCGGCGCGGGCGGCGCGGATGATGGAAAAAAGATGTTCGGCCATGCCGGGACGGTCGCTCTCGCGCGCCTTGAGATGCACGACCTGAGCCGGGATACGGTTGACGCGCGCCACGTTGATCGTCGCGCGCACGCACTCCGGCGACTTGTCGGCCTGATTCCTCATGTGCGACAGATACAGGCCGCGGCGCTTCGTCAGTCCGCCGGCGACGAACTCGAGCTCTTCGTCGGAAGAGTAAATTCCGGGAGGGTACGCCAGGCCGCTGCTCAGGCCGAACGCGCCCTCTTCCATGCTCTGTCCGACGAGCGCCCGCATCCGTTCCAGTTCCTCGCGCGAAGGGTCGCGGCTGTCGAAGCCCATCACGCAGAGGCGCACCGTCCCCTGACCGACAAACGAACCGGCGTTGACGCCGAGCGGCTGACGGTCGAGGCGCGCCAGCCATTCGCCGAAACTGTTCCAGTCCCAGTCGACGCGACGACCGCTTTTGGTCACGCCGGCGTACTCGTCGAGTTCAGCCTTGCGCTCGGGGCAGATCGGCGCGGGGCTGATGCCGCACTGCCCCATGATCACCGTAGTGACGCCCTGCAGCATGATGTTGGCGGCCTCGGGATTGTAGATCATGCCGAAATCGGCGTGGCTGTGGATGTCGATGAAGCCGGGAGCGAGCATGAGCCCGGAGGCTTCGACCGTTTCGTCGTTCCGGCCGGCTTTGACGCCGCGGCCGACGGCGGCGATCTTTCCGTCTTCCGTTCTTAGACTGCCCCGGAACCACGCCGCTCCGGTCCCGTCGCAAATTTTCGCGTCGTGAATGAAATAATTTCGTCCCAAAACGTTCAACTCCCCGTCAGCAGAATAAAAGATCGACGTTTCCCCGCTGTTTTGTATACGACAATCTCTTTTCGGTCGCTGAAATTCAAATGCGTCGAGTTTGCCCCGGCATGTTATTTTATTAGACTACTAAAGCTTTTATAAGCTGTCAAGATGAGAATGATTTTTTTATAGCTTTATGATATACTGTGCACAAACCTGGCAAAGTAAAATTCTATGTTAAGAATCTAATTTTGATAAGACTGCTGCTCTTTCGTAAACCGACGGCGGCGTTTCCTTGCGGCGCGCTTTTTCGAAAACAGGAGCGGCCGTTTTATTTGACGGGGAAAACACAAACGGCGGCGTTTGTGCGGAAATAATTTTTTTTGGCAAAGGGAAGGGAGAACCGTATGCTCAAGTACACGATACGAAGGCTTATTTTGCTTGTCCCCGTTCTCGCGGGCGTGGCGCTGCTGGTCTTTACGCTGCTCTACATCACGCCCGGCGATCCGGCGCGCATGGCTCTGGGGGAGGACGCGCCGCAGGAAGCGGTCGAGCAGTTCCGCAAGAATTACGGGCTCGACGATCCGTTCTTCGTGCAGTTCGGGCGCTATTGCTACAAAGCGCTGCTCCACGGCGACATCGGCGATTCCTACGTTACGAAGTCGTCGGTGAGCGAGGAGATCCTCACCCGTTTCCCCACCACGCTGAAGCTCGCCTTCTGGGCGGTCGTGCTCGGCGTAGCGCTGGGACTGCCTTTCGGCATCATCTGCGCGATCCGGCAGTATTCGATCTTCGATTCGGTGTCGATGGTCTTGGCGCTGATCGGCGTCGCCATGCCGAACTTCTGGCTGGGCGTCCTGCTGATTTTGCTCTTTTCCGTAAAGCTGAACTGGCTGCCGCCCTCGGGCTTCACCACCTTCGCCGAAATGGCGATGCCCGTCTTCACGCTGTCCGGCGGCACGCTGGCCGTGATCACGCGCATGACCCGTTCCAGCATGCTGGAAGTCATCAAGTCCGACTACGTGCGCACGGCGCGCGCCAAGGGGCAGCGCGAATCGGTCATCATTTGGCGTCACGCCTTGCCGAACGCGCTGATCCCCATTTTGACCATCGTCGGCATGCAGTTCGGCGGCCTTCTGAGCGGCGCGATCCTGACGGAGACAGTGTTCTCCATTCCCGGCGTCGGCCGTCTGATGGTGGAGTCCATCAAGATGCGCGACTTCCCCGTGGTTCAGGGCGGCGTGCTGTACATCGCGCTGGTTTTCTGCTTCATCAATCTGGCCGTGGATCTGCTGTACGCCTGGGTCGATCCGCGCATCAAGGCAAAGTACCGCTAGGAGGGCTTTTTCGATGCTTCTCAAGAAAAACAGCATGCTGCGCCTGACGCTGGTGCGTCTCAGAAGAAACCATCTGGCCATGATCGGGCTGGCGATCGTGCTGACGCTGATCTTCGTGGCCGTTTTTGCGGATTACATCGCGCCGTTCAAATATTCGCGCCAGCATCTGCGCGAAACGCTGCAGGCGCCGAACGCGAAGTATCTGCTCGGTACCGACGAGTTCGGGCGCGACGTTTTGAGCCGCCTGATCTACGGCGCCCGCGTCTCGCTGCAGGTAGGGCTGGTCGCCGTCTCCATCTCGCTGCTCGTGGGCGGATCGCTGGGGGCGATCGCCGGTTTTTACGGCGGCAAGCTCGACAATCTGATCATGCGCCTGATGGACGTGCAGCTGGCCGTGCCTTCGACGCTGCTGGCCATCGCGATCGCTGCGGCGCTCGGGCCGGGTCTGTTCAACCTGATGATCGCCGTCGGCATTTCCTCGGTGCCCCGGTTCGCGCGCTTGCTGCGCGCCTCGGTGCTCTCGGTCAAGGAGATGGAGTTCGTCGAAGCGGCGCGGGCCATGGGCGCCAGCGATTTCCGCATCATCGTGCTGCATATCCTGCCGAACTGCTGCGCGCCGCTGATCGTCCAGGCGACGCTGAGCGTCGCCAGCGCGATCCTGTCCTCGGCGTCGCTGAGCTTCATCGGCCTCGGCATCCAGCCTCCCTACCCCGAATGGGGCGGCATGCTGTCGAGCGCCCGCGACTACCTGCGCAGCAGCCCGTATCTCAGCATGTTCCCCGGCATCGCCATCGTCGTCACGATCATCGCCCTGAACTTCATCGGCGACGGGCTCCGCGACGCGCTGGATCCCAAGCAGAAACGATAAACGGAGCGTAAAACATGGCAGACTTTCAGAAAAAACTTCTCGATATCCGCGATCTGACCGTTCAGTTCGACACCGACTCCGGCGTCGTCCACGCCGTCAACCATCTCAACATGCAGCTGGAAGAGGGCAAGGCGCTGGGGTTCGTCGGCGAGACGGGCGCCGGCAAGACGACGACCGCGCTGGCGATCCTGCAGCTGATCCAGTCGCCTCCCGGCGAGATCACCAGCGGCGAGATCTGGTTCAAGGGGCAGAACGTGCGCGAGATGACGGAAGCGGAACTGCGCAACATGCGCGGCCGCGAGATCGCCATGATCTTCCAGGATCCGATGACGTCTCTGAACCCGATCATGACGGTCGAGGAGCAGATCATGGAGATGATCTCGCTCCACTCCGACCTGAAAGGCAGCGAGATCCGCGAGCGCGCGCTGGAGATGATGCGCCTTGTCGGCATCCGTCCCGAACGGGCGAAGGACTATCCGCATCAGTTTTCCGGCGGCATGCGCCAGCGCGTCGGCATCGCCATCGCCTTGGCCTGCAAGCCCAGTCTGCTGATCGCCGACGAGCCGACGACGGCGCTCGACGTGACGATCCAGGCGCAGGTGCTGGAGCTGATCAAAGAGCTGCAGAAGCAGGTCAAGACTTCGATGCTGCTGATCACTCACGACCTCGGCATCGTCGCGGAAACGTGCGACAGCGTCGCCATCATGTACGCGGGACGTCTTGTGGAGTACGCGGACATCCAGCATCTGTACGGCAATCCGCTGCATCCTTACACGCAGGGGTTGTTCGACGCGGTTCCCGACCTCGAAAGCCCGATCGGCGAAAAGCTCGCCGTCATCCAGGGGCTGCCGCCCGATCCCACCAATCTGCCGCGCGGCTGCAGTTTCTCGCCCCGCTGCCCCTACGCGCAGGCGGAATGTCTTGAAAAGCCCTGCGGCATGAGGGAGATCGAGCCCGGCCACTTCATCGACTGTTATTTCCCGCATCAATACGAGGGAGGTTCGCGCGCATGACCGGCACAATCGAAAAGACAGACCCCATCGTCGAGATCAGGCGCCTGAAAAAATACTTCCAAGTCGCAGGCGGCCAGCTTCACGCCGTGGACGACGTGACCGTCTCGATCCCCCGCGGCAAAACGCTGGGACTGGTCGGCGAGTCGGGCTGCGGCAAATCGACGCTCGGGCGCGTGGTGATCGGCCTTATCGGCGCGACGGACGGCGAAATCTTTTTCAACGGCAAAGACTCGCTCAAGTACGGTCCTTCCGAGCGCGCCCAGTTCCGCAAGCACGCTCAGATCGTCTTTCAGGATCCGTTTTCGTCGCTGAATCCGCGCATGACCGTCTCGCAGTTGATCGCCGAGCCGATGGTGATCAACAGGGCCTATTCCCACCGCTCCGAACTGGATCACAAAGTCAAGCAGCTGATGGACACGGTCGGCCTGGCGGAACGGCTGACGAACTCCTTCCCGCACGAGCTGGACGGCGGACGCCGCCAGAGGATCGGCATCGCCCGCGCCTTGGCGCTGGATCCCGAATTCATCGTGCTGGACGAGCCCGTCTCGGCGCTGGACGTGTGCATCCAGGCCCAGATCCTCAACCTGCTCGGCGAACTGAAAAAGGAGCGCGGCTACACCTACCTGTTCATCTCCCACAACCTCAGCGTCGTGCGCTACGTCTCCGACGAGATCGCCGTCATGTACCTCGGCCAGATCGTGGAGAAGGCCGACAATCTCCGTCTCTTCCAGGATCCCGTGCATCCCTACACGCAGGCGCTGCTTTCGGCCATTCCCGTGGCGCGGCTGAACCGCAAGAAAAAACGCATCCTTCTCGAAGGCGACGTGCCCAGCCCCGTCAATCCGCCGCAGGGGTGCCGCTTCGCCGGCCGCTGCGCTTACCGTCAGGACGTCTGCATGGCGCAGACGCCCGAGCTGCGCGAGATCGAGCCGTCCCACTTCGTGGCCTGCCACTTCGCGCGGGACTTGCGGCTTCATGCCTGACCTCGCGCCCCTGCCGCCGCGTCCGCAGGACTCTGACGACGCGACGCTGCGCTGGTTCGCCGGCGTGCCGCTGGGAACGAATCCGCTGATCCTGCTCGATTTTTTCACGTTGCTGGCGATCGCCTGGGTCGTCTCATGGGGCGCGCTGGTGGCGACGCAGTTCGTCCTCGGCGGATACGTGGACGTTTCGCATTACAAAGGCGCCGCCGCCGTCGCTTCGTTCCTCTCGTTGATCTTCATCGGCTTTTACGGCGTGGTCTGCTTCGTCATCACGCGCAACCGCTACGCGGCGCTGTACCGCTGCGGCCGCGACGCCGTCCTGTGCGAAAACATGCGCTGCAATCCGCGCGCTTTGGAATGGCGGGCG
>ENA-ORTP01001643-ORTP01001643.1-human-gut-metagenome-genome-assembly--contig:-NODE-1643-length-21600-cov-2.715479_pt1 | contig 21600 bp, 20 predicted proteins | sample MGYA00241913_ERZ509190 | MGnify/ENA primary metagenome ERZ509190 (study PRJEB26280, sample SAMEA2338839) | human gut metagenome | biome: human gut; feature: human-associated habitat; material: faeces...
CGCTTGATCCCGATTTCATCCTGCTCGACGAGCCGTTCGCCGGCATCGACCCGATCGCGGTCGGCGACATTCAGCAGATCGTGAAAACCCTGAAGGACAAGGGTTACGGCATCATGATCACCGACCACAACGTGCGCGACACGCTGGCCATCACCGACCGCGCCTACATCATCTATCAGGGCGAGATCAAGGTGAAGGGAACGTCCGCGGAGATCGCCGACGATCCCTTTGCGAGAAAATATTATCTGGGCGATTCGTTTCGTCTTGATTGAAGAGGCGGTTCCGGTTTATTCGAGCGCGGCGATCTCGTCGAGCCGTCCCTCGGCGATCCATGCGGCGCACGCCTGCGCCGCCCGGGCCGCGGCGGGCGTGAGCCCGATGCCGAAATCGACGCTCTGCGGCTGGATGGCGACGACCCAGGCTTCGCAGTCAGGCGGCAGCGTGCCGGCCAAAAGCTGCGGCAGCGGCAGATCGTGGCTGGTGAAGGAAGGATCGTCGACGCGCGTCAGCGGAAAACGGCGCAGGCTTCCGGGCGGCAGTCCCATGTCGGAGGCGTCGATCAGCAGGAAACGGCGCGGCCGTTCCCCTTCGAGCGTGGCGAGGTAATTGGCGGGCGCCAGCTCGCAGCGGCGCAGCGAAAAGTTCGGCAGTTTCTTTTCGCCGAGCAGACGCACGACCTCGAGCCCGGCGGCGTCGTCGCGCAGCAGGGGATTGCCGAGACCCCAGACGGTGGTATGGATTCTCATATTCTTGCGGCCCCTTTCGATTGGCCGACCCGAAACGGAAATGTTCTACGTGGAACATTCCGTTTCGGCAGTTCGAGTCTCTTTTGTGGAAAATCCGCGAAAACACGCATGAGAGCGGGAGAAACTTTATGGCAAGCGAAAAATCGGGAAACATGATCCGCAACGCCCTGACGATGATGATCGGCACGTTTTCAAGCCGCGTTCTCGGGCTGCTGCGCGAGGTGATCACCGCGGCGTATTTCGGCGCCGGGCGGTCGCTGGACGCTTTTTTCGTGGCCTACACCGTCGCCAATCTCGGCCGACAGCTGTTGGCCGAGGGCGCGCTGTCGGCCTCCTTTGTGCCGGTGTTCTCGCAGGTTCTGGAGCGGGACGGGCATCGCCGCGCCGAGCGTCTGGCCCGTCAGGCGCTGACGGTGATCCTCGGCGCCGGCGCGCTGGCGGTGGCCGCCGGCATCGTGTTCAGCCCGCAGCTGATCGCCCTGATCGCGCCGGGCTTCGCGGGCGAAAAGAAAATTCTGGCGGTGACGATGACGCGGCAGCTTTTTCCGTTCCTGCTGCTGATTTCCGTCGCTGCGCTGGCGATGGGGGCGCTCAACAGCCTGAACTGCTTTTTCGTGCCGGCGCTCGCCCCCGCGCTCAGCAACGCCGTCTATATTATGACCGTCCTGTTCTGCGCGTCAAGATTCGGCGTGGAAAGCCTGGTCGGCGCGGTGCTTTTGGGCGGCGCGGCGCAGCTGGCGTTCCAGTGGTGGTGGGCGGCCTCCCGCAAGGGCATGCTGCTGGCGCCCGCCCGTCCGGATTGGCAGGATCCGGATCTGCGGCGCATGCTGGCACTGTTTCTGCCCTACGCGGCCGGGCTGTCGCTGAATCAGGTCAATCCCGTGCTGGGGCGGTTGTTCGGTTCGTTCCTGTCCGACGGTTCCATCTCCATGCTGAACTATTCGAACCGCGTCATCCAGCTGCCGCTCGGCCTGGTGGTGATCGCCATTTCGCAGGCGGTGCTGCCGGAACTGGCGCGCTGCGTGCGGCAGGGCGACGAGGTCTTTGCGGGCACGCTGCGCGACGCGCTGCGTTTCGCGCTGTTCGTGATCGTGCCGGTAACTCTGGGCATGCTGCTCGTGGCTGGCGAGGCTGTGAACTTTCTGTTTTTCCGCGGCGCTTTCGGCGTGGAAGCGTGGCGCGGCACGGCTTCGACGCTTTTTTACGCGGCGCTGGGACTGCCGGGCATGGCCTGTTCGACGGTGCTGATGCGCGCGCTTTTCGCCCGTTCGCTGCCGCGCGCGGCGATGACGATGACGGCCGCCAGCGTGGCGGGCACGCTGCTGTTCTCGGCGGCGCTGGTGTTCCCCATGGAGATGGACGGCATCGCGCTGGCGAGTTCGCTGGCGTTCACGTTTTCGAGCGGTGTCGGCGTGGCGTTGCTGCGTCGTGCCATGTCGGCGCCGCTGCGGTTGTTTTCAGGCGGCTGGCTGGCGAAGATCGCCGCGGCCTGTGCGGCGACCGCGGCCGTGGGGCTGGCCTGGCGGGCGCTGTGGCGCTATCCGGCTGAGGCGTCTCTGCTGTGGCGGGGCGTCTGGCTCGTCGGGATCGCCGCGGCATGCGCGGCCGTTTACGGCGTTGCGACGTTGAAGCTGAAATGCGAAGAATGGAATCTGATCTCTCAGGCTCTGCGCCGGAAAGCGCCGCCGGAGAGATGACGCCGGTCTGTTTCGCGGCGCGGATAAAGCGGAGGTGAATTTGCAGTGATGAGGAAGACGATAAAAATTTTGGGGGTGGCGGCGCTTCTGGCGATAGGGGCGGTTTCGGCGCTCGCCGCTTCGAAGAGCAAAGACGAGGAACTGATGAGAGCCCGCTCGGCGCTGCTGTGGATCGGCGGCACGCGCGTCGGCGACCTGATGGTCGGAGCCGACGCCAAGCTGCAGTTCCAGTTCGTGGATCGAACTCTGTCGGCGCGCATCTACGCCGCGCCGAACAACTTTCCCGACGACATCGTCTGGAACGCGTCGTATATCGACAAGGCGGCGCGCGCCAAGTGCAATCTGGTGATCCTCGGCTACCGGGCCGTGAACCGCTGGAACTTCGATCCCGGCAAGCTGACGGTCAACGGCGAACCGCTGCCGGCCGGGCGCATTTACACGAGTCTGCTCTCCAAGGAGACGGGCAATCTGGCGCCCGATACGCAGGACGCGATCGCCTTCGGCGTGCCGCGTTCGCAGTCGCGCGGCGGCAGCGAGGTCGTTTTCGGTTACGACGGATATTCCGTGAAATTGACGATTCCCGAGAGGTGAGTGAAAATGGCGGGGCATGTGTTCAAGTGCGCGCTCTGCGGCGAGCGGGTCAGTTCCGACGTCCGCCCGGCGCGCTGCCCGAAGTGCGGGGGCAAGGCGTTCGTCCATGAAGAGGGCGAACCGTTGCGGAGAAAGGCAGGCTGCACGGGGTCGTGCGGCGGCTGCAGCGGATGCTGTCACTAGAGAAAGTTTTTCTGACGCTGGGGATCGAAAGCAGCTGCGACGACACGTCGGTGGCGTTGCTCGCAGGGCCGCGGCGCATCCTCAGTTGGAAGATCTCCAGCCAGATCGAACGACACGCGGCGTTTGGCGGCGTCGTCCCGGAGTACGCCTCGCGCATGCATCTGGAAGCGATTCTGCCGCTGACGCAAACCGTGCTCGAAGAAGCCGGCGTCGCCGATCCCGCGAAACAGATCGGCCTCGTGGCGGTGACGCGCGGCCCCGGGTTGATGGGCTCGCTGCTGGTCGGCGTGATGACGGCCAAGGCGTACGCGCAGGCGTGGAACGTTCCCGTTCTCGGCGTCAATCATCTGGAAGGGCACATCTACGCCAACGTGGTCGATCACGAAGATTTGCAGTTTCCCTTTTTGTGCATGGTCGTTTCCGGCGGTCACACCGAAATCGTGCTCGTCAGGGGCTGCGGCGAATATGAAATGCTCGGCGCCACGCAGGACGACGCGGCCGGCGAGGCCTTCGACAAAGTGGCCAAGGTGCTCGGCCTGCCCTATCCCGGCGGCCCGGTCATCGACCGTCTGGCCGTTGCGGGCGACGCGGACGCGTTCAGTTTTCCCGACATGGTGCACCATCTGGACGGGTTGAATTTCAGTTTCAGCGGCCTGAAAACGGCGGCGATCAATCAGGTGAACCGCCTGCGCCAGAAGGGCGAAACGGTCCCGCTGGAGGACTTCTGCGCTTCTTTTCAGGCCACGGTGGTGAAGACTTTGATCGCCCGTCTTGAACAGGCCGTGCGGCTGACGGGCGTGACGTCGGTGGCGATCTCCGGCGGCGTGGCGGCCAACAGCGCTTTTCGCCGCGCGGTGGCGGAACACGAAGGCTGGAATCCCTTTCTGCCCTCGAAGATGTTCTGCACCGACAACGCGGTGATGGTGGCCGCGGCCGGCTACGCGGCCTGGCAAAGCGGCCGTCGCGGCGGTCTTGGGCTGGCGCCCGATCCGGCGCTTGATTTCGGCGAAGACGAGGTGGTCGGAGAATGAGGAACGCGCGAAAGAGCAAGGGATTTACGCTGATCGAACTGCTGATCGTGATCACGGTGATCGGCATCCTTTCCGGCAGCGTGATGCTGACGATGGGATCGAGCGCCGATAAGGCCGAAGCGACGCGGATCGTCACCGATCTGCACAGCCTCAAGCTGGCGGCCGGGCTGTATTACGCCGATAACGTCGGCGGCGCGCTCTCGCCCGACATCGCCAGACTGAAAACCTACGTGACCGCGCCGGAAAAGCTGAGCGGCGATCAGTACGAATTTGTCGCCGGAGCCGACGCGGGACAGTGGTTCGTCGGCTACAAGGTCGCGGGGGCCGACGCAGGCGTGCGCGAGAACCTGAAGAAAATGGCCGCCGCCAACGGCTTGCGCGTCGGCACGACCTCGGCGGACACCGACGTGTACGACGGCGGCACGGCGGGCATTTATGTGCGCGTCAAGTGACGCTGGTTCCCGAAAAAGTGGGGAAGGGACGGCCAAGGCTTCGAGAAAAGCCGCCGCTTTTTGCGGCACGCCCGCGCGCCAGCGCGCTGATTTTCAACGATGATTTCATTGAAAATCAGCGCCGGCCGCCGCCGAGCGGCGCTGGAGCGGAAGCTATTCGCTCCACGGATTTTCGTCGGGTTCGACCCTTCGTTCGCCGCGCATCTCGCAGGCGACCGCGCCGCGGCGGCGAAGCGCCGCTTCGTCGTCCACAAGGACAACGGCGGCAATCACGCGCCGGGGAAAAGCCACTTCGATCAGATCGCCCGCTTTGACGTCGCTGGCCGGCTTGACCTTCCTGCCGTTGACGCGCACCGCGCCGACCCCGATCATTTCCTGCGCCGCGGTGCGGCGCTTCACCAGCTGCGAAAGCTTCAGGAACTTGTCCAGACGGATCACGCGCATCGCCTCGTTTCCCAAATTTACAATGACGTTTTATTATAGCAGTTTTTTCACAAAGCGTTCATCTTTATAACAAACGCCCCTCAGGCGATCGCTCACGAAACAAACGCGCCGGCAATTTTCCCCGGCGCGAAAAGGCCGCCTCAGTCAACGCTGACTGAGGCGGCCTTTTCGCTGTCCTTTTATGGGATGTTCAGAGGCAAACGCCCGCGTATAAATAAACGAAAAAACATCTTCCGATCGGCGGTGTCGCTTTTTTAATCTAACCCCGCCGCAAGGTTATCGTACACTTCTCCGTCAATGATGGTCTTTTCGCACAGCGTCAGATTGCTGAACGGATTCCCGCTCCATACGGCAAGATCGGCATCCTTGCCGACTTCGATACTGCCTATACGATCAGCAAGACCAAGCAATCTGGCCGGGCGGATCGTAACGGCTTCAAACGCCGTCTTCTCGCTTAAACCACGGGCAATGCACATACCAACATAGACAGGCAAATACTTCGTTCCTGAAGAAGTATCCTGAGTCAGACAGAAATTGATCCCCGCAGCTTCAAATTGGGCGGGAGTCGTAAGACGCCGTCCCCAAATTTCCATTTTCGACGGCCCCATAGTCAGCGGGCCAACGACGCAGTCGACACGATGTTCCTTAAGAAAGTCAAGGATCTTGTAACCCTCGGTACAGTGCTCGATAGAAAAATCAAGATGGAATTCTTCGGCGATGCGTACGGCGGTAACAATATCGTCGGCGCGATGAGCATGGATACGGCATTTACGAGTTCCACGCACGACCGGGACCAATTCGTCGAGCAAAAAATTGCGCTTGGGCTTTTTCGCAAGATCTTTTTCGCCAAGACGAAGTTCATCCGAATAGTCAAGAGCTTCGTACAAAACTTTACGCATCACCGCGGCCAGCCCCATCCGGGTCATGGGCATCTTGTGCTGCTCCAGACCGTACACGCGCTTGGGATTTTCACCCATGGCGAACTTCATGTGCTCTGTGCCGGGAAGCGCGATATCATACACTGTAGAACCTTGCTTCGTCTTGAAGCCGACGCCGATCCCGCCGCACACGTTTGCGGAACCAGGCCCAGTGTAACAGGTAGAAAATCCGGCACGTCGGGAAGCTTCTATGGCCATGTCGAACGGATTCAAGGCGTCGATGCCGCGAACCTGAGCCGTAACGGGGTCGGTCTTCTCATTCCCATCGACAATCGACGGCAGCGTCGTAGGTTCGTTGAACGTGGAAATATGCGTATGGGCGTCGATAAACCCCGGAGTGACCCATTTTCCCGTCAGATCCATGACCTCGCATCCCTGGGGGATCCTCACGTTTTTTCCCACGGCTCTTATCTTGCCCGCATCAACGAGGATCGTTCCTTTTTCGTACGTTGTTCCAGCGACAGTGATAACCTTTGCGTTTTTCAGCGCCAACATAAGCAAAAATTCCCTCCTAATAAAATAACGATCTAGCTGCTGAATTCTTTTCGTCAATCCCTGTGGCATGCCACGAAATGGTTCGGCGCGCATTCCCTGAAGAGAGGCTCCTCTTCCAGACAACGGTTTTCCGCATAAGGACAGCGCGTATGGAAACGGCAGCCGATGGGCACGCAAGCCGCGCTGGGAACTTCGCCCCTCAGCAAGATACGTTCGCGATTTTTGCGTCCCGATAAAATCGGTATAGCCGATAATAACGCTTGAGTATAAGGATGCAGCGCATGATCGAAGAGCTCTTCCGTTGGGGCGAACTCGCAGATTTTTCCCAAATACATAACGGCGACCCGATCCGAAATATGTTCCACCACGTTCAGGGCATGAGAAATAAAGAGATATGTTATGTTGCCAATCTGTTCTTTGAGATCGATGAGAAGATTGATAATCTGAGACTGTATGGAAACGTCCAATGCTGACACAGCTTCGTCGCAAACGAGGAATTCCGGCTGCAGGGCGATCGCTTTGGCAATCGCGACCCTTTGACGCTGACCGCCGGAAAATTCGTGTGGATATCGAAGCGCATAGACCGGCGCAAGACCTACCTGCCGAAGAAGTTCGGCCGTCTTTTCCGCCGCCTCTTTCGCCGCATAGCCCATCTGCACCGTCAGCACTTCAGAAATGAGTCGGCGTACTGTTTGCGAAGGATTCAAAGAAGAATAAGGATCCTGAAAGATGATCTGCACCTTTTTGCGCAGTCGTCGAAGCGCGTCGCCATGCATTTTCAAGATATCATCTTTGCCATCCAGAATAATTCTGCCCGACATCGGCTCGTTCAGACGAACAATAGCGCGGCCTATGGTCGTTTTCCCGCATCCTGATTCACCGACCAGCCCAACCGTTTCGCCCCGGTATATATCCATAGATACCCCGTCGACAGCCCGAATGTACCCGACCGTACGCTGCATAAGGCCGCGTTTTATCGGGAAATGCACCTTAAGGTCCTCGATCTTGAGAATAGTTTCTTTATTATCCATCAGACGCTCCCCCGCTTCAAATGACAGCGCACGCGGCGTTCGCCGCATACATATTCGGGAGGTTCATCCTCAAAACAGATATCCAAAGCTTCAGGACAGCGCGGCGCAAAACGGCAGCCCTTCGGCCAGTTCAGAGGATTTGGCACCGTCCCCGCAATAGATTCCAACCGTCCGCCCCGAGTCACCTTGATCCCTGGAATGGACATGATCAGCAGCTTGGTGTAAACATGCCAAGGATCCTGAAAAATATCTTCAAGTCTCCCGCTCTCCACAATTTTACCAGCATACATCACCGCCACTCGATCGGCAATCTGAGAAACAACGCCGAAGTCGTGAGTGATCAGTAGAATCGCCATGTTCATGTCCTTTTGCAGACTCTTAAGCAGATCGATAATTTGAGCCTGGATAGTGACGTCAAGAGCCGTCGTCGGCTCATCGGCTATGAGCATGCGCGGAGCAGACGCCAGAGAGATCGCGATCATCACTCGTTGACGAAGCCCTCCGGAAAGCTGATGAGGATAGACTCTCAATCGTTCTTCAGGCTTTGGGACGCCAACCCTTTTCAAAATGGCAACGGAACGTTCATAGATTTCGCGTTTGGAGATCTTCGGGTCATGCAGGCGGAACACCTCGCCTAGCTGTTTCTCAATACGATAAACCGGATTCAACGAAGTCATCGGTTCCTGAAAGATCATGGAGATCTGTTTACCGCGAATTTTTCGCGCCTCTTCTTTAGAGAGACCTTTAATCGTACGCCTGTCAATCGTCATTTTGTCGGCAAAGACTTCCGCCGAATCCGCTAAGAGACGAATTAGAGAAAGCGACGTCACGGTTTTGCCGCAACCGGATTCGCCGACCAGCGCGAGCGTTTCTCCCGCATCGATATGAAACGAAACGCCATCCACCGATTTTACAACACCTTCGGGTGTATGGAAGTAAGTGTGCAGATTCTCCACGCGCAGATATTCATCGTTCATTTTTTCCGCCATGATCCAACCTACTTCCTCATCTTAGGATCAAACGCGTCTCGAAGTCCATCGCCGATCCAATTCATAGAAAGAACCGTAAGCGAGATCGCGATGCCTGGGATCGTCGTTAGATACGACGCCTGCTGCAGGTAATTACGTCCCTGGTTCAGCATGACGCCCCAGTCAGGCGCAGCCGCATCGCATCCCAAACCAAGGTACGAAAGCCCCGACGCCGAAAGAATCGCGCTTCCTGTTGACAGCGTAGCCTGGATAATCAGCGGGCCGATACAATTAGGGAAAATATGGTTGAATATAATGCGTGTATTTTTAAAACCAGCGACGCGCGCAGACTCAACGTATTCCGTATTTTTAATCGCCAGTACCTGCCCGCGAGTAAGACGGGCAAACTTTGGCCATCCGACGATTGCCAACGCCAAAATCACGTTACCCTAGCTCGATCCTAGAGCCGCCATGATAGCAATGGCGATGATAAGAAACGGAAAAGACAACATGATATCTGTAAAGCGCATAAGTAATGCGTCAACCCAACTGCCATAATAGCCGCTGGCTAAACCGATCACAATGCCAAAAGCTGCGGAGAGCAACGTGACCGACATCCCCGTCATTGCCGACATACGTCCTCCATACAACAGACGCGACCAAATATCGCGCCCCAAGTCGTCAGTGCCGAAAATATGCTCCTGGGAAAATGGCCGGACCAAGGTGTTCATCAGATCCATGTCCATCATAGGATCATATCGTGTAAAACACGGAGCGCCGACGCAAAGGACAATGATAATCAGAAGGATCGCCAGGCCAACGACCGCGATTTTATTTTTCAAGAAACGGCGTCTTACGTCCTTCCAATACGTGGTCAAAGGCAACGACTCGTTTCCAATTTGATTCTGCGCTACAACGCTCCTGCTCCGCGCATTTTTTGAATTATCATTCATAGCACGAGTCTCCTATTTCGAGTCGAGGCGAATGCGGGGATTGAACCACGCGTATAAAATATCGACAACCAGATTTACGAGCATGTAACTTATACAAAGCATGAGAGTCGCGCCCTGGATCATTGGATAATCCCTCCGCGCAATGGAACTAATCGTCAAACGGCCGACGCCGGGCCAAGAGAAAATAGACTCCGTAATGACCGCTCCGCCCAGCAAACTGCCGATTTCTCCGCCTATAACGGTGACAACGGGAATCATGGCATTTTTTAGCGCATGCCCCCAAATAACGGCATGCTCCTTCAATCCCTTGCTACGCGCGTACCGCACATAATCCTGATTCAGAACGTCCAGCATGCTGGACCGGATCATCCGCGTTTGGGTAGCCGCCATGCTTAACGCCAAAGATGAGGCCGGCAGTATGATCGAGCGCAGAAAAGGCACAACGCCGTCCGCGATGTTCGTAGTTTCCGGCATAGTCGGCAACCAGCCTAAATGCAGAGCAAAGAATATAATCAGAACCAAACCGAACCAGAATCTTGGCAGCGATACGCCAATCGTCGCCAGAGCTGTTGCTACAGAATCCAAGATGCCGTTGTGTTTCAGAGCCGCCAATATCCCCAAAGGCAACGAAACGACGAGAGCAATCACCATAGCGCTCCCAGCCAGCTTGAGGGTGTTCGGCATACGTTTTGCCACGCTGGAGAACACGTCTTCCCCCGTAGCGTATGACGTGCCAAGATCGCCTACAAATGCGCCTTTTATAAAACGTATGTAACGGACAAGGAATGGTTTGTCCAGCCCCCACTGCTCTTCAACGAGTTTACGCTGTTCTTCCGACACGTTCGCATCTTCCGTTCCAAGGATCAGTTCAACAGGATCGCCTGGGGTCACGTACAGCAGCGAAAATATGAGCAGAGAGCTGATCAGCAGCGTCGGGACAGTCTGAAAAATACGTCTTATTATATAAGCCCACATGATTTTACCCTCGTCTTTTAAATAAAGGGCTTATGGAGAAACGCCCCATAAGCCCGCGTAAATAAATCGTTCCGGTACGAATTACTCGGCGACCCCCACATTGCGCACAGGCGAACAGAGCGCCTGATAGACTGTGGCGTATCCAAAATCCGTGACGCGCTTGTTGTATCCGACTTGCGAATATTCAAAATATGCGCCGAGATGAGGACATTCAGACGAGAAAATATTATCGGCTTTGCGAAGAAGAGCGCAACGTTTGTCATAATTCATCGTGCGGAACGCTTCTTGAATCAGCTTATCAACATCTTCATTAGAATAACCGCAGTTAGGACTGAAGCGTTTGGTGTTTGTTTCCATCAAACGTTTACCGCCGTCCAGATTGCTGTAACCTCCCATGATATACATTTCCACAGTGCCTTTCGCGATGTCGGAGGTATGCGTGGCCCATTCTGCGGTTCTGGCCGTACAATCTACGCCGATAGCCTTCAGCTGAGTGGCCACGATAACTGACAGTTTTTCCCGGTTCGCGTCGTTGTTCCCCACTTGCAGAACAAAACTCATTTTCTGTCCGTCCTTGCTCCGCACTCCGCCAGGCCCCGTCTTCCAACCCAACTTATCAAGAAGTTTTACGGCTTCTTTCGGATTATACCGGGGAGTTACGGCCTTGTTAGACTCAAGGTCCCCGCCCGGCCGTTCGTAGGGAATGCATCCATACCCCCGCACAGCCAGCTTTGCGCCCGCTTTGTTTGAAAAAATAGCTTTTATCGCGCCGTCCATGTCCACGGCCATGGCCAATGCGCGGCGAACTTCTGAATCGGAAAAGATCTTTTTCTTGCAATTGAACCCGATCCAGCGCAGAGATCCGATCGCCGAAGGCGCTACGGTCAAATAATCCTTGCCGGCGATGTTTTCGATTTCAGTGGGCAAAATCGCAAGGGCGATGTCAATCTCCTTATTTTGCAGCGCCATCGACGATACGGATTTATCAGTAATGAACTTATAGACCACTTTGTCAAGAGCCGGTTCGCGCCAGAAATCTTCGTTCCTGATCAACGTCAATGACGTGTCAGTTACATAGTCCTGAAACTTATACGCTCCCGATCCAACGGGGTAGCTTGCAAGATCCCATTTCTTTTCAATCGCGCGCCGAGGGATAACATAATTCTGATACATAGAGTATTCCCACAAAACGTCTATATCTTTTGTTACAAACTGAACCGTATGATCATCGATCACTCTGATTTCTTTCAGCGTTTTGCTTAAAGCGTCATAGCGCACGGAACCATTTGCAGGATCAAGATAGTAATCGTACGAAAATTTGACGTCTTCAGCCGTCACCTTGACTTTTTCATCGCCGAAGAGACCGTTGCCCCTTTGCCAATATACGTCGTCGCGAAGATGAACGGTCCACGTCACTCCGTCGTCAGCGCATTCCCAGCTGGTCGCCAGTCCGGGAGTAAACTTGGAATTTTCATCCATTTCAACAAGGGTGTGATAAATCTGGCGAATAATGTACCCGTCGCCGTCGGACGTCGTCCTCCACGGCCACAACGTTGTGATCGTCATATAGGTGCCGATTTTAAGCGTTTTTTCAGCAGCCAGCGCCGGGACAACCGAAAATAAATTCAAAACCACTGCCAACAAGATAAATATCCCCAACTTCTTTTTCATTACCTTCGCCCCCCGTTTCATTTTCTAGAGAAATACGTAATAAAATATATTTATTACTCTATTAATTATACAGCAATCATGAAAATAAGTAAACGCTAAACGTTCATTATTTTATATTAATCTGTTATTTATAAAATTTTCAGAGTAACTGCTCTTCCTCAGCAAGGAATCGCAATTACTCTGAAAAAGTATTGCTCAAGAATGAATTCCAAGGCTCAATAACGTTTCAGTTCCGCGGCCAGCGCCGAGTACTCGGTCAGATCTTCCGGCGAGGCTTCGCCGCGGAACATCATGGCTTTCAGTTGAATGTAGCGAGCCTGTTTGACACGGCGTCCCTGATCAGCGCTCAGTTTCTGCCATTTCTCCATGTCGGTGCCGGACAGCGTGTCGCAGAAGGACGCGCCGCCGGAGAGCGCCGACATGGGAAAATGATCTCCCATTTCCAGCCAGCGGTGCTCAAGGCTCTCCGGCTGTTCGCCCGTCAGCAGCGCGCCGGCGATGTCTTTGAGGCGGGGATCCTGGAACATGCGGACCACTTCCGCCACAGACGCCGACATGCGCAACTCGCGGCTGATCCAAAGCAGGTAAAGCAGCCCTGTCTCCGCCGGATCGCAGTTTGGCGGCGTTTCCGAATCGGCCGTTTCGAGCTCGAGAGGCTGCACGTCGCCGGCCAGACTTTCCTCCGCGCGGGGGCTGAGGCGGCGGCCGCGGCGCAGACGGTTCAGTTCCGACGCCAGCTGATAATCGGGCAGCCCCACGGCGTGGGCGATCTCCTGCATATAAGGGGCAAGTTCCACGGCCGTCAGCTGCGCCATGCCTTCCAGCAATTCTTCGGCGGCTTTGGCCTGACCGTCCTTCTCGGCCGCCGCCTTGAAAAGGCCGATGTGATGGAGCACCAGCGGCCGGGCGTTCTCCACCGCTTCGTTGAAGAGCTGCTCGCCGCCCTCGCTCTGCAGCATCTCGTCGGGATCCTTGCCGCCGGGGAACAGCACCACAAATACCTGAAGCCCGGCGCGTTGCAAAATATACATGCCGCGCAGGGTCGCGTTCTGCCCGGCCGTATCGGAGTCGTAGCAGATATAGCATTTGTCGGAGAATCGCTTCAGCAGCAGCGCCTGCTCTTCCGTCAGCGACGTGCCCAGCGAGGCGACCGTTTCCCTGTGCCCGTGCATGTGCAGACGGATGGCGTCCATATAGCCTTCGACGAGGATCGAGCGTCCTTTCTCGCGGATCGCGTTTTTGGCCTTGTCCAGCAGGTAAAGGTTTTCCTTCTTGTTGTAGAGCGGCCCTTCCGGACTGTTCAAGTATTTGGCGCCTTCGCCGTCAACAATGCGGCCGCCCAGAGCGATGGCGCGCCCGGAGACGTTGCGGATGGGAAAGATTACGCGCCCGCGGAAACGGTCGTAACAGCCTTTTTCGCCTTGGATCACCAGTCCGCATTTAAGCAGCTGCTCCTGCGTGACGCCCTCGCGGCGCAGCGCGTCGTTCAGAGCCCGCCACGCCGACGGGGACCACCCCAGTTCAAAGGCGTCGGCATCCTGCACGGACATGCTGCGGCGGCTCAGATAGCCTTTGCCGACGGCGCCGGCCGCGCCTTTCAGTTCGGCGCGGTAAAAGTCGACGGCCATTTCCATGACCGAATAAAGATCCGTCGTCTGCCCGCGGTTTTTCCGCCGCGGGATCTCGATGCCGGCGCGCCGTCCCAGATACTCGAGCGCTTCGGGAAAGCTCAGCCCTTCCTTCTCCATGACGAAACTGAAAACGTCGCCGCCCTTGCCGCAGCCGAAACAGTGCCAGGTGCCGCGGTCGGGCGAAACGATGAACGACGGCGTCTTTTCGTCGTGAAAAGGACAGAGGCCGCTGTAATTGCGTCCTTTTTTCACGAGCCGCACCGAATCGCCGACCAGTTCCACGATGTCGACGGCGTCCTTTATTTTCGCGACGATTTCGTCGGCCATGAGCGTTCACCTCTTCAAATTTTGAAATCCGACAGAAAAAGCGGAGAGAGCTTTTGCGCCCTCCCCGCTTTTTATTTTAGCTTTTTCTTTTCGTCCTGTCGAGAACGCGCCCTTACTTCATGATCAGAGGAGCGATGACGAGAGCGACGACGGTCATCAGCTTGATGAGAATGTTCAGGCTGGGACCGGCGGTGTCCTTGAAAGGATCGCCCACGGTGTCGCCGACGACGGCCGCCTTGTGGTTGGCGGACCCCTTGCCGCCGTGCACGCCGGATTCGATGTACTTCTTGGCGTTGTCCCAAGCGCCGCCGGCGTTGGACATGTAAACGGCCAGCATCACGCCGGTGACGATGGCGCCGCCGAGCAGACCGCCCAGAGCTTCGGCGTCAAGCACAAAACCGACGACGACAGGAGCGACGATGGCCAGCAGGCCGGGCACGATCATCTTGTGCAGCGAAGCCTCGGTGGAAATGGCGACGCACTTCTTGTAATCGGGCTTCTCGCTGTAATCCATGATGCCGGGGTGTTCCTTGAACTGACGGCGCACTTCTTCGACCATCTTGCCGGCCGCTTCCTGCACAGCGGCGATAGTCTGAGCGCTGAACAGGAAGGGCAGCATGCCGCCGAGGAACAGTCCGACCATGACGTGGGGATTGTTCAGATCGATCGACTTGAGTCCGGCCGCCTGAGCGTAAGCGGAGAACAGAGACAGCGCGGTCAGGGCGGCGGAACCGATGGCCAGCCCCTTGCCCATGGCGGCGGTCGTGTTGCCCACGGCGTCAAGCTTGTCGGTGATGTTGCGGACGCCCTCGGGCAGTTCGGACATTTCGGCGATGCCGCCGGCGTTGTCGGAGATGGGGCCGTAAGCGTCGACGCTGAGACTCATGCCGGTGATGGAAAGCATGCCCACGGCAGAGCAGGCCACGCCGTACAGACCGCTGAAGAAATAGCTGATCAGCGTCGCGGCGCAGATCAGAAGCACGGGAACGACCGTGGAAGTCATGCCCAGCGAGATGCCGCCGAGGATGACGGTAGCGGCACCGGTCTCGGTCGTGTCGGCGAGCTTCCGCACCGGTTTGTAGTCGGCAGAGGTATAGTACTCGGTGACGACGCCGATGGCCACGCCCGCCACAACGCCGGAAACGACGGCGAAGAAGATGCGAATGTCCTGAAGCAGGACCAGCGAGAGGATCAACGCGCCGACGATCTCGATGATGCCGGTGATGTAGGTGCCCAGGCTCAGGGCCTTGGCAGGATCGGTACCGTGCTCGGACTGCATGAACTTGAACAGGTATTTGCTGGCGAACTGTCCCATTTTGCTGTCGTTCTCCTCGGTCAGGCTGCCGGTGACGCAGGCCGAACCGAAGATCGCCGCGGCAATGCCCAGGGCGGACAGCGCCAAAGGATAGAGCACCCCCATGAGGCCGAGCGGCGCGCCGTCGCCGGACAGCGTGGTCGCGAAACCGACGGCCATGGCGGCAATGATGGAGTTGACGTAAGATTCAAACAGATCGGCCCCCATGCCGGCGATGTCGCCGACATTGTCGCCGACGTTGTCGGCGATGGTGGCGGGGTTGCGGGGATCGTCCTCGGGGATACCGGCTTCGACCTTGCCCACAAGGTCGGCGCCGACATCGGCGGCCTTGGTGTAAATGCCGCCGCCGACACGGGCGAACAGGGCGATGGACGAAGCGCCAAGGCCAAAGCTGGTGATGACGTTCGCATCGCGGAACAGCACATAGGAAAGCACCACGCCGGCCAAACCGACGCCGACCACGGTCATGCCCATCACGGAGCCGCCGCGGAACGCAACGCCCAGAGCGTCGTTCATGCTCTTGGTGGCCATGAAGGTCGTACGGCCGTTGGAGCGGGTGGCGACGATCATGCCGCAGTAGCCGGTCAGGGCGCTGCACAGCGCGCCGAAGACGAAGCACACGCCCGAAGGAACGCTCAGGAAGGTGCACAGCAGGGCGCCGACAATGACGACAAACGGCGCGAGCCATTTGTATTCGCTGTTGAGGAACGCCATCGCGCCCTCGTGAATGATGTCGGAGAGCTCAGTCACCTTTTTGTGCTCTTCGTCGATGACGATGTTCTTGACGAAGCCGTAGGTAATGAAAGCGTACCCCAGAGCGAGCACAGCGCTGCCAAGAACTACCAGCAGCAGCACCCAAAACAGAAACGATACCATTACGCAAACCTCCTTAGAAATTAAGAACAACTCTTTTTAGGGCCGTTGTATCCTCTATAAAAGCTTGATTATTATATGCGCAGCGCTGACGAAATACAAGCGATAAAAAACTTTTTCCGCGCGCAGAGAGCGAAACGATTTTATTCTCGCATCCCCGGCGCGGCGTCGGCGTCATTCGATGATCTGAAGCTCCTTGGGAACCCGATTGAGGATCTGTACGCCCGTCTCGGTGATCAGGCACAGATCTTCGATGCGCACGCCCGTCTCGCCGGGAAGGTAGATGCCCGGCTCGCAGGAAAAAACGTTCCCCGGCCTGACCCGTTCCGTATTGGCGCTGCTCACGTCGCCCCACTCGTGCCCCTGCTGGCCGATGGAATGTCCGAGACGGTGCGTGAAATACGGTCCGTATCCGGCGTCGGCGATCACTTTGCGGGCGATGCCGTCCAGATCGCAGTAACGCACGCCGGGCTTCATCGCCGCTTCCGCGGACTCGTTGGCGCGGCGCGTGATCTCGTAAATTTCGAGGTCTTTGGCGCCGACCGTTTTGAAGTAATAGGTGCGCGTCATGTCGGAACAGTAGCCGTCTTTGACGCAGCCGATGTCGAAGAGCACGCACTGCCCCGGCTTCAGCACGGTGCCGTCGGGCGAGTGGTGCGGATCGGCAGCGTTGGCGCCGAAGCTGACGATCGACGGGAACGAGAGGCCGTCGGCGCCCAGCTCGCGGTAGATGCCGGCCAGTTCGTCGGCCAGCCCGATCTCCGTCACGCCTTCGCGGACTCGCTCACGGAGTGCCAGCATGGCCTGATCGTTCATCTGCGAGGCGCGCACCATCAGGGCGATCTCCTCGGCATCCTTGCAGGCGCGCACATGATCCACGCAGGGAGAAGCGTTCACATAGCCGGAAGCGGCGTTTCGCTGCTGAAGTTCGAGCAGGAACTCGGCAGGCATTTTCTTGTCGACGCCCAGCGGCCGGGAACGGTCGATCAGGGGCAGCGCCTTGAGCGCGCCGCGCTCTGTGTCGTCGTAGGGGACGATGTTCCCCGGCGCCACATGGGGAGCGAAGAACAGCCGGTTCAAAAACAGTGCCGGCTTCTGCCCCTCGCGCAGCAGAAGCGCCAGAAAACGTTCGCCGGGACGGAAGTTGTCGCCGGTCACGTAGGTCAGCGAGAAAGGATCGCTCAGCAGGGCCTGCGTAAGCCCCGCTTCCTTCAGACTGTCCATGATTTTGTCGATTCGCCGCTGATTCATGATTCTCTCTTTCCTCCTCGGGCTCTCCAGTCCAGAAAATCTTCTCCACACACCTGCCCGCCGCCAAGGCGTCGTCCGTAAGTCGCTCTCAGCTCTGAGCGGAGCGGCACTCCGCCTTCTTCTCAAACCGACGGAGCACATAGGAGCACGTCGGCACAATTCTGACGCCGCGCTCGCGGGCCGCCCGAACCAGTTCGTCCACCAGGCGCGCGGCGATGCCCCGCCCGCCGTAGGCGGGATCGACTTCGGTGTGGTACGCGGTCCAGACTGCGCCGTCTTCGGCATAGGCGCACAGTCCCACGCGCCTTTCGCCGTCGTAGGCGGCCGTGCGTTTCTCCGTTTCCTCAAAGACGATTTCGATCACGGCAACGCTCCCTTTCCATCGTTTATGACGTTATTGTATCATGAAGTTTTTTTTGCGGGAAAGACATCTGGCAATGTTCCACGTGGAACACCGTTTACGAAAAACGCCTGACGGCTCAGCAGCCGTCAGGCGTTTTATGACGTTCCAAATTTTAACGTTCCGGGGGCTCGCCCTGTGTCCCGGCGGCGCGCAGGCGGCGGCGCAGCACGCGGCCGAGCAGGATCGCCAACACGATCTTCAGCGCGTCGACGGGGACGAACGGGTAAACCGCCGCGGCCATGCTCGTGTCAAAGCTCAGATTCGCGACTTTCGCCAACCACACGGCGCCGAACAGATAAAGCGTGCCCAGCCCCAGCAGCATCCCGGCGAACTGCACGACGACGTTGCTTTCCCAGCGGTCGATGAACCAGCCGCTGACCACCGCCAGTGGAACAAAGCCGACGAGGAAGCCGCCCGTCGGCCCGAACAGTTTGCCCGGACCGCCGGCAAATCCCGAAAACACCGGCAGCCCGACACAGCCGATCAGCAGATAGAGGACGACGGCTAACGCGCCGCGCCGGGCGCCGAGAGCATACACCGAAAGGTAGACGACGAACACCTGAAGGGAAAAAGGGACCGGCCCGACGGGCACCGACAGCGGCCCCAGCACGCACATCAGCGCCGTCATCACCGCGACCGCCGCCATATTCCTGACACGATTCTTCTCCATCGCTTTCACTCCGTCTTCGCAAAATTTTTGCCGCGCCACGATCATACGTCTCCGCCGATCTATTGTCAACTCATTAAATCTTATTGGTGACAATAAACGAAAAAGCGGCGCAAAAAAAATTTCGCGCCGCCAATCCGGCTTGAGCAAGCGCGTAAGACGTGGCATAATCATTTTCATGAAACGCACGGTTTTACACTCCCGACGCAAAGAGGACATTTTCATGGACGAGATGAACGAACTGTACTACCGGCTTCCTTATGTAAAAGAATTCGACGCCGTCGTCACCGGCTGCGCGCCCGGCAAAAACGGCTTCGAGGTGACGCTTTCGCAGACCGCTTTCTATCCCGAAGGCGGCGGCCAGCTCGCCGACAGCGGCGTTATCGGCGATGCGGCCGTCAGCGACACGCGCCGCAAAGACGGCGCCATTGTCCATTACGCCGACAAGCCGCTCCCGGTCGGCAGCGTCCAGCATGGCGCGATCGACTGGCAGAAACGATTCGACCACATGCAGGCCCATTCCGGCGAGCACATCGTCTCCGGTCTGGTCCACAGGCGCTGGGGCTACGACAACGTCGGCTTCCACATGGCTGCCGACAAAGTCACCGTCGATTTCAACGGCCCCATCGGCGAGGAACAGCTCGCCGAACTGGAACGCGATGCCAACGCCGCGATCTACGCCAACCTTCCCGTGCGCGTCGCGTTCCCTTCGCCGGAAGAGCTGGCGGCGCTCGATTACCGCAGCAAGAAGGAACTGAGCGGCGCCGTGCGCCTCGTCGAATTTCCCGGCGTCGATCTCTGCGCGTGCTGCGGCACTCACGTGGAGCGCAGCGGCGAAATCGGCCTGATCAAGTTCATCGCCATGGCCCGCTACAAGGGCGGCGTCAGGATCGAGATGCTCTGCGGCCGTCTCGCCATGCAGGATTACGCGCGCAAAAACGAGCAGGAGCGCGAGATCGGGCGCATCTTTTCCGCCAAGCCCTACGAGACCGTCGAAGCCGTGCGCCAGCACGTCGCCGCCGCCGAAGCGGCGGAAGCCCGCGCCTCCGAGCTGGCGCGCCGCTACTTCGAACTGCGCACCGCGCAGTTCCCCGCCGGCGACGGTCTGCTGATCGATTTCGAAGAAGGCTTCAAGCCCGCGGAGCTGCGCAAGTTCTGCGACGCCCTCGTCTCCGGCGGCAAGGCGAAGACGGCCGCCGTTCTCTCCCCCGCCGAAAGCAACGGCAGAAAAGGCTGGAACTACGTGATCTGCGCCCGCGAACCCGTGCTGCGCGAGGCCGTCAAAACGCTCAACAAAGAGCTCGGCGGCCGCGGCGGCGGCGACCCGACGCTCGTACAGGGAACGTTCTTCGCCGGGCGCGCCGACATCGAGCGCGCGCTCGAAGCGATCTGCCGATGACGATTTGCAAAAAACGTTCCCCGCGGGACACTCCGAAAAAAAATCAGCGCGTGAAAACGAACAGGGAGCGCCTCCGACCAAAAAACGGAAACGCTCCCTGTTCGTCGCGAAAGATCTCCGCCGCCCCCCCAAAGAAACGGGGCAGCAGCTTTTTCTAATGATGTCCGTGATGGCCGCAGCCGCAATGATGCCCGTGGCCGTGCTCGCGCCCTTCGGCGTCGTCCGAGCAGCCGTCTTCGGCGTAGCGCTCACGGCCGCAGCCGCACTCGCCGTCGCGCCCCTCTTCAACGTCATCCTCGTCCACCCAATCGTAGCCCAGGACTTCCGGCGGCAGTTCGAGCCAGTCGATCAGATCGACGTCGTCGGGATAGCGTCCGGCGATGACGATAACGCCGTCCACCAGCATTACGGGCAGGCGCTCCGCGCCGAAAACTTTCAGGTACTGCGCGGCGGCGGGATTCGCCTCGAACGCCGCCGGCTCTTTGGCCAAGTCGTGGCGCTCCCATTCGACGCCCTGATGCGTCAGCACGTCCAGCGACTGGGCCAGATCGGCCAGCTCCTGCTCGTCGTCCCATTCGGCCGCAGCTTCGTAAATTGCCAGTTTGCGCATGATCGGTTCCTCCTTGAAATAAACAACGGTATCATCCGGGAAAAGTTCGACGCCGAACAGCCGTATCTTACCATAAAGCGGCGTTCCTCACGAGCCGCAGGGGATCACTCGGACGTTTCCCGTTTTAGAATCTCGATCGCCTCGCCATAGTCGCGGAGGCGGTAATCGGCGAGCGCGTCGATGCGGGCGCGGTCGGCGTCGGCGTAGCGGTCGTAGACGGCGGCGGCTTCGATGCCGGCGTTGCGGGCCGATTCCACGCCGACCAGCGAGTCCTCGAAGATCAGACATTCGGCGGGCGCCGCGCCGAGGTCGCCGAGGATACGGAAATACACTTCCGGGTCGGGCTTCATCGCGCGCACGTCCTCGCGCGCGTAGACGGGGGCGAAGTACTCGTCGAGCGGAGCTTTGGCGAGGATGTTGCGGTTGACGGTACGGTAAATATCGACGGTGCCGCGGCGCGTCGCGGTGGCAATGGCGAGGCGGAAGCCGCGCGCTTTCAGCGCCTTGACGAACTCGTCGGCGCGCGGTTTGTAATCGACGACGTTCTCGAGGAAGTCGCGGGCGATGCGGTAGCGCAGCCTGTGAATCTCGTCGGCCGTCAGCGGCGAAGCGTAGTTTTCCTTTAAATAGGCGCAGTAGTCGCCGTACGGGTCGGGACTGGCGGCGCGCTCGCGCAGCAGGGCGTCGCGCTGCCTCTGCAGATCGCCGCCGTCCCGTTCGCCGCCGCCGATCCGCTTCACCAGCTCCACGTCCACGGCGTTCCACACGCCCACCGAGTCGATCAGCGTGCCGTCCATGTCGAAGATAACCGTTTTTTTCCCGCCGAACATCTCCGCCGCCTCCCTGAGGTTCTTCCGAAGCCTCCTCGATTGTACCAGAAAAACCGTCCGCGTTCCCCCGCGTCTTCGCGCTTCGGCCACGAAGGCGTAAAAAAACGGAGAGCCGCGGA